>AMWB02155163.1_pt2 | contig 33678 bp, 28 predicted proteins | sample 200311 | NCBI WGS metagenome assembly AMWB02 (sample SAMN02737377, study PRJNA173069) | bioreactor metagenome | biome: anode biofilm in microbial fuel cells | place: USA: California | collected 2010-12-16
ACTACTACTACTACTACTACTACTACTACTACCATTGATTAATATGCAACCTATAACACAATAAGAAGGACCCGGAACCGATGAAACAAACGTACAAATCACTTGATCCAATTTTTCATAATTCAATGTGCAAGGAAAGAAAAATCCGTCAAATAAAAGAATTTTACCGCTGGGAGCTTCGTAATAAATATCTCCAGATGCATATTTTTTAAATTCTCCGTTAGGAATCTGAATATTACCAGAATACCCATCCCTTAAAACACACGCATACGAATCTGGTAATATAATACGCAAAAATGATGTCTTTTGAACATCCCTTAAAATTGGCAAGTTACCAACATTCCCAGCTAAATTAAAATATTTTTTATCGATAAATTGAGCAAAAAGATCTGAAAAATGATGTCTCAAATTATAACTTTTTAGCAATCTATCTAATTTTTCAAAATTACAAAATTTTACACTTGATACTACATCTGAAGAATTCATAATCACTATGGCAAATGGCAAAACCAATTGCTGACCAAAATCATCTTCAAAAAATCTTATGCTATTTACACCACCCGCATAACAAGAACGTATTATTACCATTTTAATGTTCTGTAAAACTAAAAAACCACGTAACAAACACGCAAAAGTTTTTTTATCTAAGTCTGCAATTCTAGCTGCACTTAAAAATCCACCCGAACCATGCCCATTTAAAATAATACTTTTTTCGATCGTCGATTTTTTAGAAAAAATTTCCGCTAAGGCAACCGCACGTTTTTGCATTTCATCCTCAACACCCAAACTTGCACTCAAAGAATTAAGACTAGGATCAAACTCACAAAAATGTGATGAATCCAAGCCAAGAACATCAAGATGCCCAAATTCTTTTAATAATTTAGACGAAACAAATAAAATCAGTGCACAATTTTTGGTTATAAAAATACGATTGGGCATATTAGGGCACTGACTAGGGTTTTGGAAAGCTTTATTTTCAGAATATTTATTTTCAGAAAGTTTACTTTGGTAAACAGCAAACATACTTCTATCAACAATGAAAACCATGGGGCCTATTATTCCTGACTTTATAGCATCCCATTCAAATTCAAAACATTTGTTATAATCAGATCCAAACAACATGATATAAGTAATATGAGTTACCGGCTCCACAACAGGTACCGCAAACCCCGTATCGTGTAAAGCACGCCCCTGATTGTAATCCACCAACCCAGATTCATCCGCATCGCGCTTATGAGTTGGATTGTCCTTTGCTCCAAATAGAGGTGACATGGCAAAACAAATGGTCAAAATAAATTTGATTAAGAAGCTTTTAATTAATAATCGACACATAGCACAACCTCCCATTTCATAAAATCTCATTAAATACAAAAAAGCTTACTTTTCTATATTATAAATTTATTTACAATTTGGACAAATCTTGCTCGCAAAGTGATAAATTATTTGAATTTAATAGGCTAATAGTTTCAGGCTGAAAACATTATGCCGCCAACGCTCATGCCATCTGTTCACAAAAAAAGAGCTGGATTACTCCAGCTCTTTTTGCAAAATCATTACTTTAGTTCAATTTTTATAAGCTCTGCTGGCCCATATCCGAATTTGTTAATTTAGACAATTCGCCATTAGCTTTAAAAACTCTTTGCTTATGCTCTTTTTTACGATGCTTTGTCCAAGCGGAAACTGGTGTAAAGTAACCAATAATTCTGGTTAAATAATCAATAACTTGGTCACCACAAACCGGACAACTTAGAACTTGACCGGCAACTGTAACGTGACCATTTTTGCAACGGCAAAAATTATAGTTAACCGCAAAGTGCTCACATCCACATTCAATTGCATATTTCACCAAACGTTCCATTTGTGCCGTATGGGTAAGTTTTTCACCAATGTTCAGATGCGAAATTCCACCACCTGTTAATGAACGTGAAAATTCTCCATCAAGCTTTACACGCTCTGAAATATCACAATCAACCCAAAGTGGAATAAATTGATTTGCATATAACGCATAATCCATACCATAAAGTAATCTGTCCTTGGCTGCAAATTTTACTGCCAAACTTTCTGCAGGGACTTGTTCAACATTAAATGGATTTCCCGTCTCTTTACTTGCCTTATGGGAATAGTCTTTGATAAATTTTATGATTTTGTGAGCCAATGCCTTGCCCTCTTCTGAAAGCATTGTAAAGCCCATTTCGTTAACGCACTCATAAACACCGTTTAATCCAAATGTACTGAACATGCGCGACTCATGCATAATTCCATAATTAAAGAATGGTAAAAATCCGGCTGCGATATTTGCTTTTAAAAGCTTACGATGCGCATTCAATAACACTTTTGCATCATCCATATTTTTTTGTAAAAGCTTAAACAGTACATCTTCCGATTTTCTGGATAGACGTCCAATGCGTGCTAGATTCAATGTAACAATTCTATGAGACCCAAGAGATACACCACCATTACCAAAGCTGTCAACACCAGCCAAATCCAAATCATTAACCAATCTACAGCAACTTGCGATTTTATTACTTGAAGAGATATAAATATTGAAACATCCTTTTTCAAGATTTATTTTAGAAAAATATTCAAATGATTCGTGGTTAATAATTTTTTGATTTTCATCAATTCGAATATTTAATGTTACAACCGGAAAGCGGTAAGGCAAACCTGTCATAGGATCGCCGCACTTGAACCAATCGCAAAAAATACGTTGAACTTTTTCAATCAAATCAAAATCAGGCTTAGAACCATCTGGGTAACAAACATCCGCAAACAGATGTTCAAGATTTGGTTTGTCAAAAATTGAAAGATTTGTAAACGGCGACTGAAATGATGGACGTAATTTCTTATTCAATGTATGAACCAAAGACTGAAAATCATTCTCAACAGCTTTTCGATCTTCTTCTTTTGATAAATCCATATTTTCTTTTTTAACAAAATATGAATAATTTACAAAAAAATCACCTATCGCTATTGCACCACCGGCCTGCTGCGCCAACTCAATTGTTACTTCCTTGACTTGATCAAGAAACGAACGACGACGTTTTGCAGGCATAGAATGCAACTGCCCCCAACGACTTCCCTCAAATAAGATAAACGATGTTGAATATGCCCAACAGTAAGGAACCATGATGGAAGTACTGTCATGGAAATAAAGATCTCCATACCAGACAGAGGTCATTAGTTCAGCTGCTTTGTCTGCACCAACCTCTTTGAGCAAAATATTGTACAGCTCATAATAACCAATAAGCTTATACCAACTCTTGGCAATCTCACTCAGATAGTTTCCAAATGCTTTTGATTCGCTTACATTTGCATTATCATCAACCGACATATCCGCCGTATGTTTATTCATGTACATATGCGCCATGTTTGGAATATCAAGTTGATGCGGCGCAATTCCTTCCAAGTCCAAAATAGCTTCGGACATTTGATTGTAAACGTCTATAAATTCCTTAGAAAACGTTACTGGCAATTTTGACAGATCCATGATCCACCCACTTTCTTTAAATATCTTTGATTTTTTGACGCAGGAAAACCCTTAACATAAAGGTCTTGCCTGAAAGGTCCACACACAATCATATCGAGATTATCGACTAAATCCTGTGGCAGATCCTCAAACTCTCTTCCGGTATATAGGGCTTTGTAATGTGAAATTTTTTTACAAAGCTCTACTAAAAAATCCACCTGATCAGTTGGCTCCCCTCCCAAAAACACTACACTCTCCGATAACAAATTACTTTTTATTTTTAATAAAACGTCATCCATCGACATCAATGTCTCATCATTTCGTTCCCACAAAATTGAATTCTGACATCCTTTGCAACGAATGCTGCATCCGGAAAAATAAATAGCGACAGCAATCCTATCTGGAACATCAATGAAGGACGTGCAAATACGCGCTACGAACGCACTTCTGTCCATAAAACCCCTCAATAATAAAAATTTCTTAAATTAAAATGAGCCTCTACCCCAAAATTCAAATATTTTGCAAAAAAATTATATCCCTTAACCCTACAAATTTTATTGCAATATTTTTTGAGTCACAGGTCATCTTACCAGACTCCATAGCGGACCTCAAGTAAGATTTTTTAAAAGTTGTTTTAAGCTGATTTATACTAGACAAACAGATGAATTTTATTTGAAATTAACGCGTGACTCCACGCTAGAGTAAATTAAAAATAGATATACAATTTGCCAGTGCATGTTTACAAAAAATGTCTTATTTTTTTATCTCTGAAAATCAGCCAAGCACTCATAATTTTTTTGACTTTTTTGATCGATGTCCAAATTTAGCTGATATTTTTTTCATAGTCTTGTTCAATTTTGCTTAACAACTCTTTTAGTTTTATTTTGTACTCAGTAAACATTTGTGTCTGATTACAAAAAGTAAAAATTTTGACGCCACCCTCAGGATTAAGCATTGGCCCGCTCATTAAAAGTCTGAATTGAGTTATATCAAAAGAAAAATCGTCACTATATTTGTTGTTCTCATAATCGCTTAAATCGATTGATGCCGAATGCCCATCAGGATTTCTATCTTCATAATACAAACTTCCCAACGGCACCGATCTATAAGCCACTTGATTGACAATATTTCTAGGAACAAATATCTGTTGCAGTAATCCCGTTTTCTCTTTTTCTTGCACACAAAGTAATTCTTGTAATTCTTTTATCTTGAATTGATTTTCATAATAAACGGCTTGTAGACCAAAAAATTCGAATGTTTTTTCTATCAAATCCGATGTGTCTACAAATGTACAACCTGTTGAACATAAGAAGTATTCCAATGTTGAACAACCTGGCCCAAATGTATTACCAAAAAGAGATGGATTCACAGACAAAAGAAGTTTTTTTATATGCATCTGCAAGTCGAATTCTTCGACGCTGAATATCTCATCATTTTTTATGTAATAATTTAAAAAATCAAAGACTGTTTTAAATATAAACTGGTCTTGTGTTGGGATACGAAGTATTACAAAATCACGCATCTCTTTTTTGTAAATAATTTTGGTTAGTCCATGGTAAATATCCTGCATCAAGGCAAAATCTCTTGGCTGACCATGATAAAAAACATAGTAATCGTCTTTAAATTTTATCTCATTTTGAATTACGGATTTTAATAATTTTTTAAAAAAATTCAGCCCAATTTCAGAAATTTTTGAACCAAAGATATTAGTTACTTCACTATGAAGACCAGGATGACCTAGATATGCCAATGTTTGAGTTGCGTTTGCTTGCTTAAGCCCATTGGTCAACACAACATCTAAACATACATTTTTGATAGCACCAGATAAATCAATACTTGATGAATCAGGAATTGGAGTTTGTACATACTCCGCACAAAGCGGTGCACCAAACACACTTAAAAAAACTAATACAATAAATACGTATTTATTCTTTAATAAATTGATAACCACGATATAACCCCCACAAAACTTATACCCTACCAAAATCGAGATCTCTTTTAACAATCTCTATATATCTAATCTATCGATTTTATAGGCAGTTTCAAACGGTAGGGGGTAATATACATCATTATGGCTATAATTATTACAAATGAGAAATATTACAAAATCACAGTGCGTTAAACCTTAGTATCCGGCATTTTTAGGCATCAAATCATCTTTTATTTCAAACAAAATCAAGCAACACAGCCCTTGAAAGAGCAGCTTCAACACCCTCAAATTTAACAGGCAGGCATATAAGAAAATATTTACCAGGATTTACATCGCCCAAACGCAAGCCTTCTATAATCGTTATGTTAGCCCCAAAAAAAATCTTGTGCGTTTCATGTTCGGGCTGGGCACGCTCAATTCCAAGATAATCAATTCCAACAGTTTTTATCTTTTTTGAAGCAAGATACTGCGCTGCAGTTTTATCAAGATAAATAAAGTTTGGCTCGAATTTGCCATGCACAGAAAACTCACTATTTTTTGTCTTAAATAAAATTATATCGCTAGCTTGAATATCTAAATTTTGCAAATCAGATGCAACAATTTTTTCTTCGACATGCGTTAAATCAAAAACCTTACAATCACTTATCAAATGGTCAAATGAAATACTCTCAACAGTGTTACCGTTTTTTACAAAATGTATTGGAGCATCAATGTGTGTTCCAGTATGCATATCAAGAGAAACATGAGTCTGCTGAACACCATCAATATTAATATCTTTTGTGGCTTTAAAACTTAGCTCGCCTTTATTTTTATACTCAACTGTGTTTTGATTTATTGGCCAGCTAATATCAATAACTTTATATTTTTTCATATCTGGTAACGCCTATTTTTTTCTTTCAGCAACTTCAATAAAGCTAATGTCTGTTGGATCTCCTGCGGATGTAGAATCTCCTGCCCGCCGAAGCTCTTCAGGAGCGAAGGCTGGGACTATGGCATGCCCACCAAATTGATTTCTAAGCATAGCAACAACCTTTGTTGCATAATTTCCGCCATCCTGCCTGGAATTGGCACGAATTTCAAGAGACCGCTCAATTAAATCCACAGGAACATTTTGTTCTTGTGCTTCGTCCAATGTCCATCGGCCTGTTTTGTTTTCACCAATCTGTCCAGAGATATCTGTCAAATTTTGATCCTGAGCAAAGATATTTTGAGCTAACTCTAAAATCCATGAACGAATGACTGAGCCATGATTCCATACGTTAGAAATTTTTTCGAGATCTAAATCTTTATACTTACCATCTTTGAGTAAATGAAAACCTTCGGCATAAGACTGCAGTAATGCATACTCAATTCCATTATGAATCATTTTGACATAATGCCCAGACCCTGATGGTCCCATATAAGCATAGCCTTGAGGCGCAGCAATTGATTCAAATATAGGCTCAAGACTTTCAAAAACTTTTTTATCTCCGCCAATCATAAGTGAAAATCCAATATCTCTACCATGCAAACCACCGGAGGTTCCGCAATCAATATAACTTATTTTTTTGGATATCAAATTTTGATGACGGCGAACGGTATCTTTAAAATTACTGTTTCCACCATCGATAATTATATCGCCCTGCTTTAAGTGTGGCAGCAAGTCGTTAATTACATTATCAACAATTTCACCCGCCGGAACCATAAGCCAAAATATATTTACATATTCCGTAAGAGCTTGCAAACTTGCAACAATTTTAACCCCATCAGTAGACGCCAACTTTGTATTCTTTTCATCACTATCAAAACCCAAAACTTCATGCCCATATTGTAAAAGTCTGCATGCAATCGCATTCCCCATGCGCCCAAGACCGATTAATCCTATTTTCATCTAAAACCCTATTTTAATTAAACTTTTAACAAATCTTTTTGTTCAACCGGACCGTCACTAGATTTTTTATAAATATATAATTTAGCCTTATCAGTTTTGATCTGCTTTAAGATTTTCCACGAAAGCTCTACCTCATCTGATCTAACAAAAGCAGACTGATCACCTTTTATAACATCAGTTAACAACACTTGATACGCTTCAGGCGTATTTGGTCCAAATAAACAACTATGGCAAAAATCCATTGAAACTGGCATAACTTCGTTAGCAATACCGGGAACTTTTACATTCAGTCCAAGATAAAATCCATCGTCCGGATGAATTTTAATTTTCAGTGAATTTGACTGACTTGGACAAAAATCAAGCAAGCAAGCAACTCTTTTGAATGTTATCTCTATAAATGCCTCTTTTTTAGCAAGGCACTTTCCTGTCTTTAAATAAAACGGAACCCCAAACCAACGCTTATTATTAACTTTTACTCGTAACCCAACAAATGTTTCAGTTTTGGATTTTGGCTTCACATTTTTTTCTTGGGTATACCCATCGTACTGGCCAAGAACGGCTTTTTCTATTTCAACCATTTTTAAAACATTTGCTTTTGCATCTCGAATAAAATCTGCAGTTAATTTCTTAGGCGCCTCCATTGCAACAAGTGCTAAAATTTGCAACATATGACTCTGAACCATATCTTTAAGTGCTCCATAATTATCATAAAAAGCACCTCGCGACTCTACCCCTATATCTTCAGATATATTAATTGTAATCGATTCAATATGCTCACTATTCCATAAAGGCTCAAAGACTCGATTAGTAAAACGTATTAAAGCAATATTTCCAACCAATTCTTTGCCAAGATAATGATCAATCCTATAAATTTGACGCTCATCAAAAATTTGTGTTATATATTTATTTATATTTTTGGCAGAAGTTAGATCAAAACCAAAAGGCTTTTCATAAACAAGCTTAGCCCAAGGAGTTGTTCTCAGTTGGGTATTATTTTTGTCTTGTTTATTTTTATCTGAAACAATCCGATGATTTGCAAAATTTCTTGATATAACCTCAAAATGGTTTGGCATTGTCGCAAAGTAAAAAATTCGATTTCCGACCAAATCATTTTTCTTTTCAATATCTTTTAATAACTTAGAAAGTTTTGCATATGCAGCACTGTCATTAAAATCCATTTGAAAATAACTCGTTTTTTCTCGAATTTTATTTAATAAATTGATACTCATTGAACCAAGAAATGGCATTGCTTGATCAAAAATTTGTTCGACAGTTTTTGGCGAAATTGAAATAAGAACAAGCGCAAATTTACAAATCTTATCTTCTGCTACAAGCTTGCATATTGCAGGAATTAACTTGCGTTTAGCTAAATCACCAGTTCCTCCAAGTATTACAAACAAGCTTTCATCAAAACATGACTCTTTCATCGGGCCTCCAAATCAGTCGTCAAATACTCTTTTAAAAAAGTTAAACGTTGCACCCCTTTTGCATTTCTAATTCCCATAGCTATCGCTTTTGCCTGCCCCATCAAAATGCACATTTTTTTTGCTCTTGTAATTGCAGTGTAAATCAAATTTCTTTGTAGTAAAATAAAATGCTGCATAAATATCGGAATTATTACAGCCGCAAATTCAGACCCCTGACTTTTATGTATAGAGATAGCGTAAGCGTGAACTAACTCATCAAGCTCTGTAAAATCATACTCCAATACTCTATCTCCAAAATTAACAAACACTTTTTGGTCGGCCTTATTTATGTCACTAATTTTGCCGATATCACCATTAAAAACAAATTTATCATAATTATTTCGGATCTGCATAACACGATCTGCAACTTTATACTGATTCCCAAAAACCATAACCTGCCTATCTAAGTCAATTGCAGGATTCAAAAGTTTTTGCAGCTCCTGATTAATTCGTTGCGTTCCAACAACCCCTTTATTCATTGGCACAAGTACAATCGAATCATCAGAATGAATACCCAAAGCAGGTAGTCTCTTTAAATAAATTTCTCTTAATTCAGCAATCGCATCTTCTGGCTCATTCTGTTTTAAATAAACAAAATCACGCTTTGCTCCAGTCGTGGCAGAACTTGGAAATTCACCATGATTAACTTTGTGAGCATTAACAATAATCATACTGTCTTGTGCTTGGCGAAATATTTGAGTTAGACGAATAACCGGTATTTTTTCTGAATTAATCAAATCGTTTAAAACATTACCCGCGCCAACAGATGGCAACTGATCGATATCTCCAATCAAAACCAAAATTGCATTTGCAGGCATTGCTTTTAAAACGGCATGCATTAAAAAAACATCTATCATAGAAGATTCGTCAATGATAAGAATATCAAGTTGTAGCGCATTTTGTTCATTACGTGAAAATCCCATTGTAGCAGGAGTAAATTCAAGCAAACGATGAAGAGTCTCGGAGCTGCGCCCCGTACTTTCAAACAAACGCTTTGCAGCACGACCGGTAGGCGCTGCCAATCTAAAACGAATGTGATAGTCATCCAAAACACTAATAAGATTTTTTACGAGAGTCGTTTTTCCAGTTCCGGGACCACCGGTTATTATAGTAATTTTATTTTGAAGACAAGTTAAAATACCACGCTGCTGATCTTCATTTAACTCTATACCCATAGAATTTGAGACGCGCATTTTGTTATAAATTTTATCGATATCAAAAACCAAATGGGAGGAAGCCTCGGTATCAGATTTATTAGCATTTGCATACTCAAGCAAGTACTTAACTCGCTTTGCAATGCCTCTTTCCGAATGATAAAATTTAGGCAAAGTTATGAAATGCTTACCATTATGTGAAATTAATTTTATTTTATCTTGAGCATACAAGTCATATAATGCCTCTTTTAGTCGCTCTTGAACTAAAGAAGCATCAAGCTCAAGCAACTCTACAACTTTTTTTTTGGAATCATCAAGATCAACGTAAAGGTGTCCAATTCCCGCACCATCTGAAATTGTAAATACAAAAGCTGCCTTAATGCGCTCAATCGAATCACTTGCAAGTCCAAGTTTAAGTGCAATTTTGTCTGCAGACTTAAACCCTATCCCCCAAACATCATCAATAAGCTGGTAAGGGTTTTGTTGCATTTTCTGAATTGCATCATTGCCATATGCTTTGTAAATTTTGGCAGCAAATGAGGCCGAAACATCCTTAGCCCTCAGAAAAACCATCACCTGAGAAATTTCTTTCTGTTCTTTCCACGCTGTAACTATCTGCTCGACTCTCTTCCCTCCCACACCTTCAACTTCGTAAAGTTTATCGGGATTTTGATCAATTATCTCAAGAGTCTGTTCCCCAAATTTTTTAACCATTCTTTGAGCAAATTTGGGCCCAATCCCCTTTATCATTCCAGAAGCAAGATATTTTTCGATTCCCGCGGCAGAGCTTGGAAGGTTTGTTGTACATTCTTTAACATCAAACTGTCTGCCAAATTTTGGATTGAATTGCCAAGCACCACTTAACGTAACTTTTGCACCCTCCTGCAAGCCGGGTAAGTAACCCTTGGCAATAATCTCATTTGAACTATTTAATTTGACTGAGAAAATTACAAAACCATCTTCTCCACCTCTGAAAACAACTTTTTCGACGGATCCGACAATTTCAATAATTTCCCCCACAATATATCCTATTTATTAGCTGTAGCTTTATTAGCTGCAGATTTTTTATTAGCACTTATTTTATCGAGAAGCTTATTATAAGCAGTAGTAGCTGCATCACTTAAACTTGCATTTACATCTGCAAAGAACATCAAAAATTCCGTAGCTGCTGCATTCAAATCCGGAACGGTTTTAATTGTCTTACTAAAATATACTAAAAAAGAACCTTCTACATCAAATGATTTATAGATAAAAGATTGTTGAACTTTTTCTGCCCCCAAGCAATACTCAAGCAAGTTTTTAACAATTGCTCTATGTTCTTTTATATCATCCATAAATTTTTCAACCGGAGCAAGAACAAACTCTAACTGTTTTTTAACATACTCATATTCCAGCTCTTCTGATTCAAAATAAACAGGTTCACCATTTTGCGTTACACCAATAGGATTAAGATTTGTAATTAAATCCACAACCTTTTGTCCCCTTTCCGCAGCCATTTTCATTCTCAATGTAGTCGTTGGAAATACCCCCAAAACATTATTTAACATATTCATGTACTTACTAATAATTTTTTTCCCCTGATAGGCCTTGGTTTCAACTTTTTCACCTTGGACACAAATTTTTACACTACCGGAGTTTAAATCATTTTCGTCGACAGCCATAACCACAGAATTATTCAAAATAACGAAAGCAAAAATAAAAAACAGTTTATTAAATTTCATAAAAACCTTTCTTTCAAAAATTAAAAACTAGCTGCTACCTTTAAATATACAGTCCAATCGTCGCCTATCCCACGACTATAAATTGCGGTATCGCCTCCTAATCCCATGCCTAAATCACATCTTTTATATTTTTTTACATACAATGCTTCTGCAAAAACTTTATGCTGTTCAACACTACCGGCCTGTGTATTTTCAACATTTAAATCTGACATCGAAATATTTGTATTATAAATTTTATCGATAGACTCTTTCTGCTGAGCATAATAGTCATAACCAATTGCAAATCTCATTTTTTTAATTTCGGTACTTGCAGCGAAAACAAAATTGAAAATTCCACCGGGATGTACATCTGACTTGAATGATGTTGGTAAAAGATACTCTTGAATAAATGGCTTAAGAACCCTTCTAATTTCAACGGGATCGGGAGGTTCTCCTCCCGGTCCCGGATTAGCCGCTTTCGCTAAATCATCCGGAGTTACCGTCTGTTTAAACATAAATAATCGATATTCATCTCCCGGAAAAAGCTTATCATATGAAGCCCTCATCCAAAGCTGTAATAACCTATGAAACAGATCTGCTTTTGATTCCATATAACAACCAAACCCAAAATGGCCACCATTGCCAAGTTTGGGATCAATAAGGTAGTCTCTCATGCCTTTTAAAACATTGGTGATACCTTCTTGCAAAGCTTCATTACTACTTATATCATCAATAATTCCACTTGGATCTGCATTTATTTTTGGACTATGTGAAAACAGGCTTGTTGGAATTATGCATTCAAAACCAAAATCATTCTGAAAATCAGTCATATTCAAAGTGTTAATACCAAATTTAAGCCTGGTATCACCCATTCCAAATCTTATATAATAAAGCTCACTTTTATCAAACTCCCCTCCATCATCATATTTTGAAAACAGTTCAGTTAATTCTCGCTGACGTTTTTTGCTTATGTAAAAATTTCGTTCAGCTACCTGTAAAGATGTATGTAATTGTACCGAAAATGGGCCCTTTATAAAACCACCCTGGAAAAGAACTCCACCTCTATGTTCTTGAAGCGTAATCTCACCAAAAAGCGGTATCACACTAGATAAGTCCTTTGCTTTCTCTTCGCCTACAAGATCCTCCAAAAACAGGTCTGCAACACTTTGCAATCCTTTTAATGTTGCGCCCTGAAGCTCTCCCATGAGACTACTAGATGATGTATGCATTCTGTTTGTCATATTAAAAAAAATATTTCCAGCAATACCCCCATATTCAATTGCCGCTATTTTATATGGAATATGATAAAGAATATCCCGGCCTTGAGGAGCCACGGTACTTTGCCATATTGGATTTTTTATATAGTCGGCCAAAACCTGTGCTGCTGTTTGCAGTTGCAAGTCATCCATCCTTGTCTGAGTCGACTCTTTTTCATCGTCCTCTATCATATCAATATCGCTTAAATCAATATCGCCAAGACCGATCTGATTCATGGCACACAATGGTTGCACCAATGGTTGTGTTAAAAATAAAAAAAACAGTAGATAAACAAGCTTATTCATACACCTAAATTTCATAAATTTAGTTCCCATTCCATTAAACTTAAATTTTACAATACAGAAACACACTGTCATTCAGGTTAAATATTAATTCTTTACTATGTCAATTTACCAACAGATTAAATCAGTCATATCAAAACTTTTATTAGGGCAGATTTTGAAATTTGAAATCGGTAGAATCAACCCTGATCGAAAAACATACAACAAACTTAGCATATTTTATAAAAAATAAAACATTAGAATGCGAATAAGGGACAAAATGAAAAATAAGCCAAAAAGCTTCGGAATATCTTTTCTAAGAAGAAATTTTTTATATCATCTAGCCTATATCATACTTCCTAAATTAAAAAATTTACAAAAATCTATTAACTAATGACCAAAAAAAATATAATGTAATTTGTGTGACTTCAAAAAGTAATTTTTTAAACTTAAAGAGGTGTTCTATGGCAGATGTTGAAATGGCAAAAATAGCCGCTTACGTTGCAGCCGGATTTTGTATGGGCGTAGGAGCTCTCGGACCTGCTCTTGGTCAAGGAATGGTTGGCTCAAAAGCTTGCGAAAGCATTGGAAAACAACCGGAATCTGCGAATATTGTAACCAAAACAATGGTACTTGCTCTGGCATTTATTGAATCAACAGCTATCTACTGTTTAGTCATTGCATTAATGTTAATATTTTTTGTAGGCAAATAAATTTTGTTGGATAAAGGGGCTGAATGCAAGTTAATTGCACTGTCTTTATTCAGATAATCAATTTCTGGGTGACATACTTTTTTTTACGCAAAATTCTTTTAGAGCCAGTAATGGCAGTGATTAATAAAAAGAAATCCGCAATGGATTCTTTAACTAACCATTTAAAAGAAAAAGAAATAGACATAGATGAGCTTACCAAGAAAAAAAGTAAAGCCCTCGTCGATTTTCGTGAACAAGTACAATTTAAATATAAAAAACCAGAAATAAAGCCGTTAGAAATCAAAACCGATCTGGTTTATGAATCAGATAAACAACAGATTGCAGAATTGATAAATTCAAGCAAAAATTTGATAATCGAAAAGGTTTCAAATGCACTTTGAATTTGAATTTTTGGATATTATATTTCGGTTTACAATATTTAGCTTACTTGCATATAAATTTGTCTCGTTTGCCAGGCAATATTTAATTCCCTATTTACATAAAGAGATAAAAGCAGAACAGGATACCCGACTTAATTTGATAGAAAAAGATAATATTTTGATATCAAGTCAACATAAGGTAGAAACTCAAATTCGACACCAACAGGCTCTTTTTGATTTACTGGAAAAAAACATTCAATCTTGGCAAAGGCTTCTTTTGGCTCAAAAAAATCACACAGAAGAAGAATTTAATAGAATTAAAATATCGATAGATCAAAAAAGAACTCTCCAACAAAAAAATTATTCCACTATATGCACAAGCAAAGAAGTGCTTCCATATGCCATTAGCCAAGCAGAAGTTGACCTAATTAACAAATATTCCGGACAACCGGGCAAATCTTCATTCGATAGTTTAATTGAAAAATTAATGGAAACAAAAACTAAAGAAGATGCCTAAATATGCTTACTCAAATTGAATCTGTTGCAAAAAAATATGCTATTGCCTATCTAAATCTATACATCGATGAACTAACAAATGATATGGTTGAAGACCTATCCAGATTAAAAACTTTTCTACACAAAAACAAAAAATTGTATGCCTATCTAAGCATCCCAAAGCTTTCTTTAGAAACAAAATTAAATTTTATAGATCGGCTTTGCAATGCATTCAATTTATCCAATAGCGAAATTACACTTATGCATTTACTTGTCAAACAAAAACGCATAGACCTTCTAGATCCCACACTTAAAAAAATCATTACGGAATATCATGTAAGAAAAGGTGAAGTTTTGACAAATGTCTACACTTCACATGAAATTAATGATGAACAAAAGGTGGTTATAAGTAATTTCGTGCAAAATCATGTTAAAGAAAAAGTCGAATTAAAATTTTTTATCGATAAAAGTCTAATTAATGGAATTAGAATAAAAAGCTCAAGACGTTTATGGGAACACTCCGTAAGAAAACATATTAAAAAATTTAAAAACAATTTATTTCAACAGGCCGTATTATGAAAGAAAAAGATACCGATCTTATATCATTATTAGAGAAAGCGCTCAGCCAACAGCCTCAAGAATATCCTGACGAAATTGGAACTGTTATTAAAGTTGGCGATGGAATTTGTAAAGTGTTTGGACTGAATAATGCCAATTTGGGTGAAGTCATAGAATTTGAAAACGGAGGCAGGGGAATCATTCTTGATATGGATGAGGACTTTGTTTCTGTAATTCTTTTTGAAGGCGCAAAACTTGTCCTTGAACAAGATGTTGCCAAAAGAACAGGAAAGGTTTTAAGCATTCCCGTAGGAGATGGACTTTTGGGTCGCGTTATAAGTGCAACAGGAGTTCCTCTTGATCTGCTAGGCGACATTAAAGCAGAAAAATGGATCCCACTTGAACAACCTTGCTCTCCCATAATTGATCGTTCACCAATTAACGAAACATTAGAAACAGGAATCACTGTTATAGATAGCATGTTTCCAATTGGAAGAGGACAACGATTTCTTTTCATCGGAGATCGAGGAACTGGAAAAACGTCCTTAGTAGTTGACTCCATTTTACATCAAAAAGGACAAAATGTTTTATGCGTCTATGTGTCAATAGGACGCAAACAGTCAGATACAGCTCGCCTAACTTATTTGCTTGAAAAACATGGCGCAATGGAATATACGGTCATTGTTGAAGCAGATGCAAAAGAGAGTGCTTTAAATCAATATCTTGCGCCCTATGCAGGATGCTCAATAGGCGAACATTTTATGAGACAAGGCAAAAATGCCCTAATCATATATGACGACTTGAGTAAACATGCAATTGCTTATCGCGAACTTGCATTACTATTAAAAAGACCGCCAGGACGAGAAGCGTATCCGGGAGATATTTTTTACACTCATTCCAGATTATTGGAACGTGCAGGCAAGATGTCTGCTCAATTAGGCAGCGGCTCATTGACTGCTTTCCCAATAATTCAAACGCAGGAAGACGATATATCAGGTTATATTCCTACAAACCTAATTTCTATCACCGATGGACAGGCTATTTTGGATACAGGTTTATTTAACAGCGGAATACGTCCAGCTGTAAATGTTGGTCTTTCAGTTTCTCGTGTCGGAGGTGCTGCTCAAACAAAAGCAATGCGTTCAGTTTCTGCATCTTTAAAGTTAGAACTTGCACAGTACTATGAGCTTTTGGCGTTTACTCAATTCGGTTCAGAGCTAGATAAAACAAGTCAAAAGGCAATAGATCGTGGACAACGAGCCATTGAAATTTTAAAACAACCAGAACACGAAACATATTCTTTCGTTGACCAGGTTCTGTTTTTATTTTTATTAAAGGAAAATTATTTAAATAAACTAGACCTGCATGAAGTAAAGAAATTTGTTCTTCAATTTGCATCATATGTGCAGGGAGCGCATGGTGAAACTTACAACAGTATTTTGAACAAAAAAGAAATTACACCAACCGATTTAACTAAACTTAAAAAAGCAGCTGATGAATTTGGGATTATTTTTTCAAGCAAAACAAGCAAATTTTAAATTTTAAGATATAAAGCAAAATGAACAACAAGTTTTACATCCAACTTTTAATAATAAGTTTTTTGTTTTTTACAGGTTGTGGACGTAAGCAGAAGAATATATTTATCTTTGAACCGGATCAAAAGTTAAAAATTACAAAACTTGATCTTCCAGCGGTTAAGGGATTAAGTATAACAAAAAAAAACAATTGCAATGTATTAACTTGGTTTGACTTATTTAATCAAAAAAATAGCGCATCAATAAATTCATTACAAAAAAACTTTATTGGGTATGATGTTTTCAAATTAACAAAACGAAATTTTATACCCAAACATCCGCTTAATAAAAATCCTTTAATTGAAACACAATTTGTGGATAAAAATAAAAAATTCACAAGAAAAGCTCCAAGAAAATCATTTTATCTAGTTCAACCTGTTTTCAAATTTGATAATCAATTTATAAAAGGTCTATCTAGTCAAATTGTTGGTATCGAAAATTAGACATAAAATTTACTAAGATTACCCCCTAATTAAAATCCCTCCAACTTAGGACAAGCTGGAGGGTTGGGGGGGCGAACAATACTAAAAAGCATTGTTCTTTTAGGGACTCTTTAATGTTTTTTCTGTGAAATTTATTTCAAAAAATTTCTATCACACCATATGCACCGAAATGGTAACAAGGTCTAAGATCTATGTCAAGAAAAAAACTTTCTCTTTATAAATTTATATGAATGTATAATTAAAAAATTACTATTCTTTTAAAATAAAATCGATATACTGCGCTACAAATATAATTTTTTATATTAACATGGGGAAGATATGTATTATGTGACCATATTATTAATGGACTGAAAAAATTTCTTATAAGCTAGCCGAAATTGACATTTAAAAACGTATCCAACTCTTACAAGTGAAATTTTACCATGAATGAAAAACAAAATTCTTCATATGCGACAAAACCTAATGCAAAAAAACACCTTCTTAAAATTTCAAGCTTAATACCTAAAATATTGAACATAGCAAGCGGATCTAATCCTAATAAAAAACTGTATGCAGTAAACATTGATCTTGCACCGGTCGGGGAACCTGAATTCATCTGTAATGCTAATGATCTCTCAATTTTTCCAGATTCCTATTTTACAATTGTAAGAGCCTCGCATATTCTCGAACATTTTAAACCCGAAGAAATTGAAACTACACTTATCGAATGGACAAGAGTCTTGCATGAAAATGGAGAACTTCACATAGCCGTTCCTGATGCAAAAATAGTAATAGATGAGTTGGAATCAGGGTATGTAAAGGATTCTACAAAACCAAGTGTTGATTTTTTTCACACTACAGCAACAATAGCCCAACTATATGGGGTAGGTTATGAAGATGAAAAAACAGATCCTAGGTGGAGACATCATATAATTTTTAACTATGAACTGTTATGCTGGTATTTGAAAAAAATTGGCATGGAAGTTGTTGAAACAATGTCAGCAAAAAATGACATTGCAGGCGCATGCGGAATCAAGGATGATTCACAAAATCATTACTCATTAATAGTTCGAGCAAGAAAAACTCAAAAACCTCACGCAACAAATACCCCAACCACAGAAGAAAAATACACAAAAATTCTACAAAACTTCACTGCATCAAATTTGCAAAAAGAACTTCCTCCTCTTTCCATAATAATACCCGTGAGAAACGAAGAAGCCACAATTAAAGTATTTCTAGAAAATCTTTTAAAATCAGATGTGTGCATAAATAATTTATTTAAAAGAGAGTATATAATTGTATGCAACGCAACCACTGACCGATCTATAGAAATCATAAACAAGTTTATTAAACATTCACCAACTTTAAACCTAAAAATTATTTATTCAGAACCCGGCATACTCAATGCTTTTTATGCAGGCATATGCGCAAGATCGCTTAATGGATTTGTTTCTAAATTAGATGCAGACTGCATTATGCAAAGTTTCACTATTTCGTTAATGTATATGAATTTATTTGAAAATAAAGATATACAAGTTACTTATGCAGAACCTATCCCCGTTGGAATGGAAAATGAATTTAATTATTTACAATATCATCAATGGATGAGATCTAAAAGACTTTATATTCACGGCAGGTGCAGTATGTATCGTACAAATCCATTTGATTTATTCAATTTTGATCTAATTAAAAAATCAGGCTGCAGAGTAGAAGATATAATTCTATCCTACTGCTATGCATTCTATTATGGCCTAAGTTCAATCAAATGCACGGACCATGCAATAATATACTCTACCCCGGTAGACAACGAACATGACTTTGAAAAGAAAATTTTAAGAGTTAAGCAAGAAATTAACATCCTTGAAAAGAATTTCCCTTACTTTATTCCAATGCGTAGTGTATTAGATAGAAAATTACTTTGCAAAAGCAAGAAAGAATCAGAAATAAAAAACATTGCTTCAATATTAAATTTATATGAAAAACTAAAAAATACGGTTCCTAACGAAAAAAATGATGAGGAATGGTACAGATTAGAAAGTACAAAGAAATTAGCGCTTACGGCCAATTTCTAAAAGCAAGGCCATATTTTAAACGAACTACGCTTTAAAATATGGCCCTATTAAAATTACACCCAAATAACTAAAATTTGTTTTTAGTACTCAAATAAAATAACAAATCAAAACGCACTTACCAAACGACATTTTTTCCTAATGCAATATCACGCATATTTTGAATCTTACTATCAGAACTGAAATATGATCCTAAGAAAATGCGTTTACCATTTTTAGATATAGTTTTGCCATTTTCAATTTCAACAAGATCAACACCAATTAAATCTTTTATAGTGATTTCTCTTACACATAAATCACTAACCGTAAATCCATTTTTATTTATGCTTTTATCATCAAGATCTTTAATTGAAGAGAAGCCTAAGCCTGTGGATTCAACAACCCTCTCATTACCAACATACATAACAACATGTGAAATTCTCAAGCCGGCCTCATCATTTGCAAAAAAGATTAGATCTGCCTTTTTTAAATCTTGTCCACTTTTTAATTCGTTTGAGGCTCTACGCTGAGAGCCGGCATCTCGAGGAATTTCAAGACCACTTGCCAAATAACATTCATTTGTAAGCCCTGAGCAATCTATGCCTGTAATTTGATCAATTTTAGGATTTAAAGGACTTCTCCCACCCCAAACATATGAAGTACCACTTCCAACGAATAATCGTGCACTTCTTACAATTTGATCTCGCAAAAAGCTTTCTGATTCTTTTACAACTTCTGTTGCTAGATAAATTGCATTATTAGATTGCAAATAACCTGCAATTTTTTTATCAACTATAACTGCCCACCATCCGTCATTAACTTTTCTGGATTCAAGTCTAGTTCCCAATGCCAAATCTTTTAAAACCAAACTTTTAACATCCATATCTGAAAAAAGCGGCGTCCATAAATTTTGTAAAATAATATTATATTTAGGAAATTCTACAACCGGCATAAGACTAGATTTTAAAATAAAACCTGGATATGGAACCCATTGATTATTTCGCCAAGCTTTTTGGCCTAAAACTAAAATGCTCATCCACTGCGGATCTCCTTCTACCGGCTCTGCCAAAATGCATTCTCCATAAAGCAACTGCGAATCTTGCACACCTATATCTTTTGACATTGCAGGTGCCTTCAAATGTGACGGCATAAATTCCGGATTGCATCGTAAATCAGCTACGCAACTACTGACCATCATCTTCTCGGTTGGGTCACAAACTAAATTTGGCTGAGGCACGATTTGAACCAAGGCACATACCCATAAAACAGTTATAATCTTCACACAGTCTCCTAACAAAAATTATGCAAAATGGAACTTGTTATATTAGTCCAGACAAAGCGTTTTATCTCGTAATTTTTGTATATCTTCTTTTGAATTCAGATAAGATCCCATCAAAACAAAATACCCTCTTTTTTTATAAACAGTTTTTCCAGATTCAATTTGATCAACGTCTACCTTTATGTAATCCACAAGCTTTATTATCCTAACCCCTAGCCGCTTTAAATCGATTTTGGCATCTTTTGCCTGCTGAACAGAGGAAACTCCAAGCCCGGTACTTTCAATCACCTCCCCATTCCCATGCCCATTTTTTCCAATATAAAGCATCACATGACACATTCTGGATATATCATCTTTTCTAGTAAAAAATATTAAATCCCCGGCACGCAAATCTTTTCCGTGTTCAATCAATTTTGATACTCCATAAAATTGAGAACTTGTGTTTTTGGGGACCTGTAGTCCAACTGTTTTGAATATTATGTTAATAAAATCAGAACAATCAATTCCTGTAATCTGTCCAGTCAACGGCAACTCATTGCTTAACTGCAACTCTTTTTGCAAAATTGGCGTACGTCCACCCCAGACATACGGAGATCCAATGAATTTTTTTGCTATATCAACAATTTTATCTCTAATCTCTTTCTCTGTTTCTTTGACCTGCAGCGTCAACTCATAAACTGAACTATCAGCTTTTATAAATCCAAACACTTCGCCAAGAAAGTATACCTGCCACCAGTCTTTATCCACTTTTTTAGCTTCAAGCATCGTTCCACATGCAAGCAAAATCAATGGCTGAGACAAAGCATCTTTTTTTGAATACACAGCCGTCCACATATCCTGCAAAACAACATTATATTCTGGAAAATTTTGAATGCTAATTACCTGATCCGCTTGAACATAGCCCGGACATCCAATCCATTTATTTTCAGCAGTTAGAACCTCCTGATCCAAAGCATATACATTTAACCACTCGCCAGTTTGTAATGTTCCAAGATAAGATTTATTTAAGATCAGCTTTTCACCAAATAAAACCTGCGAATTTTGTCCACCAATATCTTTTGACAATGCTGGCCCCGTTAACCCATCAGGCGCAGCTTTGGCCTCAGATCTCAAATCCGCAACAGGAACGCTAACAATCAATTTTTGTGAACCATTCATGCAAATTGAAGCCAAAAAACTCTGTGTCAAAAGCACACACCAAAATAAAATTATCTTTTTCATGATAAATCTCCAAATTTAAGCGTGATTTCATATTATAAAATATTAAAAAAAATTATAGTCTCTTTACAAATGAAAAGTCGAGTTATAAGCTTTATTTTAAGGGGCATCTGAAAAATCGTCCATTTTTTTAAAATTTAAAGAGGATATAATTCATGCAAATAATGCATCAAAATTTTTTTCTAAAAAAATTATCAGAAAATTGGAAATCCGGGCTTGCTGTCTCGCTTGTTTCTATCCCACTTGCGGTATCATTAGCAGTCGCATCACATGCCACACCGGTGATGGGTGTAATATCAGCGATTTGGGCAGGCTTAATTGCCTCAATTTTTGGTGGTAGCAACTACAATATCATTGGACCCACCGGAGCTCTATCCGGAATTCTTGCAACATATGCGATTTCGAATGGAATGGGAGTTTTGCCAACTCTTGCAATCATGTCCGGTATAATAATCTTTGTTGCCTATGTTTTCAAGCTAGAAAAGTACCTTGTATTCGTACCATCAAGCACAATTCTTGGTTTTGTTCTTGGCGTTGCACTTATTATCATATTTAATCAAACAAATTTCGCCCTTGGACTAACAAATTTACCGGTACACGAAAGCTTTATTCAGAATATCATTGAGTCAATAAAGCATGTTTCAGATTGTTCGATAGCCACATTTTTACTGTTTTTAATATTCACTCTAACTCTCTTTATTTTAGCCAAAATCTTACCAAATATTCCAGGAGCAATCATAGTCTCACCATTTGGGATTCTGATTGGTTACTTAACAACACAAAAAATAATTCCTATCGAGTTGCAAACATTACAAACACGGTTTTCGGACTTACAACCAACATTATTCTTATCTTCTAATTTTATATTTTCGCCAAAATTAATCATTCCTGCACTAACAGTTGCTCTAATTTCAATTCTTGAAACAATGATATCTGCAAGAATCGCGGATGGAATGACAAAAACAAAACATAATAAAAACAGAGAGATGCTCGGCCTTGGCCTGGCAAACATTGCCTGTGGACTTGCAGGTGGAATTCCGGCCACTGCCGCACTTGCACGTACTACCCTAAATATCAAAAGCGGATGCACAAACAAAATTTCATCCGGTATAAACAGTATCTTTATAATCCTGATATCATTTCTACTGCTTGGATATTTCAAATTCATGCCACTGGCAGTTATCGCAGCAATTTTGACAGTTGTCGGTGTAAATATGATTGAAACTGAACATTTTATCAAAATGTTTAAAATCGATAAAACAAATTTTACACTAGCGCTTGTTGTTGCAATCGTGACAGTTTTAGAGGATCCAATAATTGGAATTTTACTCGGAGCATGTGTTGCAATGCTTATTTTTATGCACAAGCTTTCAAAGGGACAGTATGAGTTAACTGAAAGCGCACATACAGCAGAACCAATGCTACTAGCAACGCCAAATACATTACAGCCTAAAAATGAAACCCTCGTTTATTCAATCAATGGAGAACTTGCTTACATCAATTCGCAATCCCACGTAACACGTTTTGCAAAACAAAAAATTACTCATAAAAATATATTACTCAATTTGAAATCTCTACACTTTATTGATCAAGACGGTATTGATGCACTTGATGAAATTATAGAGTTTTTACAAGAACAAAAGAAATTTGTTGGAATCATAGGGGCGAATGCTTTTATTTCAAAAATGCTTGAAGAGTCAAAAACATTCAAAATATTAAAACAAAATGGATTGGTTTTTGAAAATTTACAGCAAGCATTGCATATGATTAAAACACAAAATATTTGATTACTAAAGAAACTAATTTTCTTCGGCAACACTTTCAGACAATCGCTGCAACTCCTGTGCTTTTTTCAGAAGCACAGCTTTGTGTTGTGTATCTAAATCTTTTGTTTCAAAATACTTTTCGAGAAGCAATTCAAAATCCATATCAACTGAAAGCATTGCACGCTTCTCACGCACTGCCGGCTGAAAAACCGGAACTACAGCGGCTAAAAAATGCGCCTTACTGCAAGCACGTGTTATCGCAAACATGTCTATTTTTTTATTACTTCCGGCTGGAAGCCGATATAAAATTTTTACAATGGCGTTAGTTACGTCGTTTTTTTCAATTTCATCAATGATTTGCTGGGTAAAATCTTTCCCGTCTATGATATCAAATTCGATCTGGACCATGGGGCGAACAGATAATTCGACGAACTCATAATTACAAATTTTACTAGCTGATTTGTTATCAATAGCAACACGACAGAAGCCTTTTGCTTCCTTACGCTCACCAAAATCAATTCGTTCAATTGAACCGGAATAAACAACAGGAATTCCACCCGGATTCAAATTTTGATGACGGTGTAAATGTCCAAGCGCTACATAATCAAACGGTTGAATTGCAAGTTGAGATGGAAGAAAAATTGGATCGTTACCAAAAACAGCACACTTTTCTGACCCTGAAAAAATCCCGTTACTTACTGTTAAATGAGCCGCAAGCACACTTGGAACTTTAGGATCCAAAGTTTGTGCCAATTGTTGGATTATTTGCCCAACTTTTTCAGACAGATATCTTGTAATTTCATTATTATCTTTAAACCTGTGCTGATCAACGCCAATTAAATTACTACGAGTTGGCCAAGGAATCCCAACAATTTGGACCGGTCCATTTTTTGTTTCAAGCTTTAATACTTCAGGTTTGTAAAGAACATAAAAACCATCAAATGGAAGATACGAAAACACATCAAGCGAATGAGCTTTGCCAAAACTAAGAGGATGATCGTGATTTCCAACGACAATAATTACAGGAATTTTTGCGCCGTGCAAACGCAAAAGCTGTTTGGCAAAAAGTTTTTGTTGTGTAGGCGTTGGATTTGCAGTTTTGTATGCATCGCCACAAAACAGTAAAAAATCAATCTGTTCTGTAATTGCATGATCTACGCATTGCTCAAGACTACGATTAAAATCCAACAGACGGGAGTGAATTCCCGTCTGTTGATCAATTTTACCGTAGTTTTCAATGCCAAAATGCGTATCTGCTATATGAAAAAATTTAATCATAAGTTGTATTGATATATTTTTTACAGATTATTTTGTTTATCTGTATTTGTTTTTATAGCACCTCTGAAATTGAACTCTGTTTTATTTTCACTATCACCCTGAGCTTCGTTTTCACGAGAGTCGATTTCACTATTTGCTAGAGGCTTGCTTTTTTTTTTACCAAGTAACTTTTGCGAATACTCAAGTTTGTTCTCTTGCCTGGAACGACCAATACCCAATCCACCAGCTGGAACATCGTGCGTTATGGTCGAACCACCCGCAGTATAAGCTCCCTTGCCAATATTTAATGGTGCAATCAATGTATTATTGCTACCGACAAAAGCTTCATCTTCTATCTCTGTTTTAAATTTATTTACACCATCATAATTACATGTAATCGTACCGGCGCCAATATTTACGGATTTGCCAACTTCAGCATCACCAAGATATGTTAAATGCTTAGATTTGGAATTTTCTCCAATCTGAGTATTTTTGATTTCTACAAAATTACCAATTTCAACATTGTTTCCAAGTTTGACATTGTGCCTAAGTCTGGCAAATGGCCCAACATGAACACTTGTCCCAACAACACTGTCTTGAATAACTGAATGTGAATGAATTGTAGTTTCATCACCAATTTTTGAATTTTCAACTATTGAAAAAGCCCCAAGAAAACATTCTTCTCCGATAACTGTATTTCCAAGTAAATGTACGCCCGTACCTATAAATGAACCTGCACCAATTTTAACATTTATATCAATATGAATACTTTGAGCAAGTTCAAAACGAACACCTTGAGACATCCAATATTTAATAAACTCTGAACGTTTTATCTGTTCTGCATTCCAAAGTTCTTGTAAAGTATTCACACCGCGAACATCATCGTATGGAACAGGAATTTCTTTAATTATTGTATCCTGTTCTGAAGCCATTTTTATTAAATCTGGTAAGTAATATTCACCGGATGGGCTTTTCGAAATTTTTTCAATATTAGCCTCAAGCCATTTACTGTTAATAACATAAACCCCAGCATTTATCTTATTGACCTGTAGCTGTTCAAGGTTACAATCTTTTTCTTCAACAATTGTAAATTTTCCATCTAATTCAACAACCCGCCCATAACTGGTTGGATCAAGAACCATAGCCGAAAGAAATGTTAAAACCGCTCGACTCTGCTCATGTTTTTCAAGAGCTTCGCATATCAACTCTTTTGTGATAAGTGGCATATCACCATTCATTATCAAAATATCTTCAAAACCCTGCCATGAATCAATCGCACAGTGGACAGCATGCCCTGTTCCAAGCTGCTCTTTTTGAATTACAAAAGACAAATCTTTAACATTTTCTGATTCAACCAAAGCCTTAATTTGATCTGATTGATGACCAAGGATTAGCGTCATTGAAAGACCCAGTTCTTCAAGTGTTCTGATGGGATACATTATCATTGGACGCCCACAGATACTGAACAACATCTTACTTTTTCTGGTTTTAAATCTAGTAGATTTTCCAGCCGCCAGAAGTATAGCTTTAACCTTTGCAAAATTCATATCCGGCTCCTTTCGGGATAAAATTTTAATTTTCAACCCGTTTTTTAATTTTTAATTTTTTTCGTGTTTCAATCATTACAAATGCATTTTTTATTGTATATGATATAATACAATGCAAAATACAAAATAAGCAAATAATTATGCAAAATTAGGTTTGTTCTTTTATATTATACGCAATTCTATCGTGTTTTAGAATTATGGAGAGATGGCTGAGTGGTTGAAAGCGACCGCCTCGAAAGCGGTTATTCCGGGTAACTGGAATCGTGGGTTCGAATCCCACTCTCTCCACCAGCCTACGCCCTACGTGGCTACGGCTGGCAGGCCATCCTGCGCTTTCGCCCTTACGGGCTACTAGATTCCTGACTTCACCTTATCTTATATAGTTACGGCGGACAAGACGAACGGCAGGCCATCATTCACCTTCACCAGCAAATTTGATTTTAAAATTTAGGACTTCTCAGAGCAATCCACAAAAACCATACCCAGAACTTTTGGGTTTAGGCTCAGTAACGACGGAACCCTGGTCTACCACACCCTGTGCCGAACTTGCAGCACATGCATCCCCAATAACCACGAAATCTCCAATATCTTCCAGCTTAATATCATCATGCTTAATCGCACTTAAGCCACTAATTTTATTTGAAATTACACTTTGTAATATACTTTTATTGCTTTTAACGAGTAAGTACATAAAGTCATATAACTCGCAAAACTCTTTCTCTGAGTAATCAAATTTTAGAGTCGGTTCATAAACGGCGTTTATAAAATAAACAATAGTCGGCACTGAGGGATCGGAATCTTCATAAATAATTAAATGGTCATTTATAACATGCTTATTACGTAATGATGGGAATTTAAATCCATATCGCAAGGCCAAATCTCTTATACGAGACATCTCCGGATGATCTTTCCATGTGGCATCTGACGAAGCATCACAAATTAAGATTATATCTACTTCGCGCTCCCTCTTTAAAAGTGGTAAAATAGGAAGATTTTCATCAAAACCGGCATCCGACATAATGACCTTAGGCAGATCTTTTAAAATTGAATCCATACCACACAAAAAATTATCTACATGCGTTGGTAAAAATCTGTGGGCGTCTAAGTGCTCACGCTCGCAAAAATATTCCGTTAACCCAGAAATTAAAAGCTCCAAAGCCCTACGCTCCCAATATTGAGGAATTTTATCCGCAAGGTAATTTTCAATCTCCTGTCCTGCTAATTTTACAATATCAGCAATACTTGCGCTGTATGGGCTTCCAAATATTCCCATCATTGACCCAATCGACTTTTCATGGAATAGATGATTACAATCTCCATTCGCAAAACAGCTACCAAGCGCTAATGTTGGAATATAAGCCCCTGAGTAGTGAGCTGGAACATTCATTTTATCTTTGGCCATTAAATAATCCCCACCTGATACAAATGGATTCACCTCTATCCACTGATATGGTAAAAAGTCATCAATAGAGGCTGTAAAAATTGGAAATGGATATTTTAAACTCTTTTTCAAAAGAAGCCTGGCCCCTTCAAATGTTATATTTTGAACATCAGTCCCATTATCCTGTAAATCATGCATAAGCCTATCTGAAAGTAAAGCCCCCCAAAAATCTGCCGGTTGGATTGCACCCATTTCAAAACGGATGTGAGCCATTTTTCCCAAGAGATGAGCCCAATGAAATGTTTTTGGATGAAAAAATGGAACATCTGAAACGGCTTTTTTAAGAACCAAACTAAATTCTTGCATTGTTAGAGGTTCTGGACGCACACTATCACGCGCAAGCATATGGCCAAGAGCCCATGTAGAACCGGAAAGTGAAGAAACATATTTCACCGCACCCAAAAGCCCAATATCTTCAAATGCATGCAAAAAAGCAGTGCTTGATATCATCGCACGATATCCCCCCCCACTCAAACAACATGCAACTTTTGGAAAACTTTTGCCTGAAATATTTTGCTGCAAAAAATTTTGCATTGCATCAAAAGAGTATTTTGCTCGAAAATCATTGTATGCACGTTCCTCCTGGCAAATTGGATTAACCGTATCAACACGAATCTGCATACAATGCAAAAAACCAAATGTAAATACTGATGAGATTATTAAACGTATCGCGCATTTTGTTGCGCGGTATCGCGAAAACATGATTATCATCGCCTTTCTCCTAATAAAATAGCCAAAACAATCGTTTTCAAACCAAAATGAAAAATCTTAGGCTCAGAATTACTCAGCCACTAAAGCAATATGCTCATGTTGTAATTCAAGCTTTTTAATCTTTATTTCTTCAAAAAATTGATCTATATCTCTATGTTTTTCTACTTTAAGCACACGTTGATCTTTTTTTGCAAGTAATACATCAAAAATAAGTGTTAATAAAATGAAATAACTAATTCCGGCTGCAGAAGCAGTAACAAGGGCTCCACCATCTGAAGTATAGGCCGCTACAGCTGCTCCAAAAATACCTGATTCTAATAAAAACACCGACTCTTTAAATAAAAATCTACTTATTTTTCTAATAACACCAGCCTCACCATCGTGATCAAGTTTATTCGAAATTAGATCATAATCTTTTTCAAAAAGTTTCAAAATAAAATCTGAATTCTTTTCAATTAAATCTTCATCTAAGGCAAACGTTTGTTGAATATATAGTTCAAAATCTTCTAAATTTTTAAGATTCTGGTCTTTGGAAGCAAGCAAATAATCAAATAATAGTTGCATAAATGTATGCACCAATACAACACTAAATAAACAAGCAGCCCATTTATTATCTGAGTTGCCATTCGTTTCAACCGTATTAAATGTTCCCATTCCTACTAAACCAGATCCAGTCATGTAAAGAAATTCTTTGAAAGATTTATTTGCTGCACTACTCAAAAATGAAGGTGTTTTCGTACGCAAAATTTTCTTTACAAGCTCGTTATACTTCTTTTTATCAAATTTTACATGTTTAGATTGTGTTGTGGAATGTTGTTCGCCAAAACCGGACATATTTATTTCATTGGCAGCCAAACATGGAAATTCAGTAAGAATAAGCCCAAATAAGACTAGCAATAAATGAAAACTGTTTTTTTTCATAAAAACTCCTGTAAATCTTCAATTTTGAATTAAAATATAAGGTTCCCTAATTTAAAAAAATTTTTATTTAAAAGCAAGGGTTTTTCTACTTATAAAAATAGAAATGTCCCTACATATTTGACTTTTTACGTTTTTTATCTGATTCTGGTTTTATAGCATATTTAGCTATGAAAGATCATTCAAATTTACTAAAAATTAAAATACCATAAATTTAGAGACTATGAAAAAATTAATATATCCTATTTTGATTTTAACCTGTTTTATATCCGGCACATTATTTTTCTTAATTCAACGTAAGTGGTTGATCATTCACTGGGCATTTCAACCAATTCAAAGCAGCGTACCACTAATATCAAAAGATAGCTCAAAACAACAAACAGTCCGTGTTTATTTTTGGAAAGATGATAAATTCAGACATGATGACGTAACAATAATTTGGAATATAGAAAACAAACACGACACACTAAGGCACCTGGTTGACAGTTGGTTTTCAACTTTGCAGGACGAAAAGATTTTTAACAAAAAGCTCAAGGTTGAAAATGTAGCGATTGGCTCATCGGGACAAGAGGCCTATATTTCTCTTAGCCAAAATATACCATGGCAAGAGTGGCCAATTGTTCAAAAATGGCTCTTAATAGAATGTTTGTTAAAAACAATTAAAGAAGCAGGACTTGGAATCAAATTTATAAGCCTTTTGGTTAATAATAAACCACTTGAAGATGCACACCTTAATTTTATTCAACCATGGCCTATTGAAGGATTTAAAGAGCATCATTAAATAAAATAATTGGGTAATAAAAATTAAGGAGCAAAGAGATGAAGAGATATTCTGTAGTTTTTTTACTGGCATCAATGTTTATAATCAAAGTAAATAGTTTAACCGCACAAGAACAATTTGATCTTACGCCAATAGAATTTACGCAAGAAGATCTTTCTTCAGATTCTGTTGAATTACGTAAATTCAAAATTAAAATATCAGCATCCAAGGTCCTTCAAGGGCTTGCAACTGCTTGCATATGCATAGCAAACGTAGTAGGCGCAAAAAACAAAAAGGAAAGACAGGAATCCACTTACACTGCCATTTCATCAGCCTTTCAAATCGCAGCGGATGCATGTGTAAAACACAAGAAACAGCCTAAAGAGAAACAAGATCAAGAAATACAGGTTAATTCACCGGAAAACGCAAGCACAGGCACAGTGGAACAATTAAATTCTGAAACACCAGAAAACACGTCCATAACAAAAGAATCTAAATCCGTAGAATCTAAATTCGTGGCAACCTCTGAAACAAAGTCAGTTAACTTTGGTTATCTTCAACAAATTCAAGATTTAAGTACAGAACAAGAAAAAATGGACCTGATTGACAAAATTTTGCAAAATCAACAAACAACAGAAATGCTACTGGATGAAATAAATTTAGCAACAAAGCTTATATTAATTGATGCTCTATTTGATAATTAATAAATAGTTTTATTATCACGAACTAATTTTTGATTCGTTTTTCCAACATACAGAGCAATTACAATCCAAAAACCCACCATTCCCAGAGAAATTATTGAACCGAAAAAGAGCAATGACGACATATCCACAAAAATTGCATTTATAGCGGCACCAAAAGATTTCGCAGACCTACCGCCAAATACGTCAATCCAGCCTTTTGCTTTAAACTTGATATCATTGCTGGTCGGGATATACATTATCTCAACGCATGGCTTATTTAAAGCATAACTAAAGCCTTTTAACATAATCATCGCCACAAAGAATGAATATAAGCTCGGATTAACCCAAACAAATAAAACCAAAAATCCAACGAGAATAGGAAATAAAACTAATGAAAAGACCAACCCAAATCTTCTTATAAAAAAACTTGTGCCAACCAATGAAATAATAAGAGCAAGTAAGTTCGCATAAAATCCGTACGCTCCGAGCAACTCAGTCAACGCCTCAACAGATGGGCAAATGCCGTCAGCTAAAAATTTCATCTGATAATCAAGAATTGTTCCAACAATCTCATACAACGTTATTAAACCCAAAATTCCCAACAAATATGGTTTTGAAAAAAGCAAATGTAAACCCTCTATTGGGCCGGTAGAAACCTTTTTTGAATCTTCTACGACTCCATCAGGCGAAAAGCTGGAATAATTTTTTACAAAATAATTAACTAAAAATGGAACCACCATAATTCCACAGACCACAAAAAGAAGCAATGTAGGAATTCCTATATCACTTGCCTTTCTTGCCAAGAGAGGCCCCATAACAGACCCAAACTGCGCCCCGCAAATAATTAACGCATACCCCTTTTTTGCAGAATTTGTATCATTCGTACTAGCAACAAATGACCAAAAAAGCGCTACCGCCAAAGACCCAAAACTTTCAATACTTAGATAAATCACCCAACCAAGAATTCGCCATTTACTCAACACTGTGTTAGCAAGACCAAAATCGGGATGCGCAACAAAATATGCTATACCCAAAAATAAAACTGCATATGACGAAAAAATTATATAAAAAAGCTTATGCTTTTGAACTAAATCAACAAACTTTGAATAAATTAAAATAAGAGGAATCATTATAAAAACTGATGCGATTTTTGCATATGGTAGATAACATTTTCCAACAATATGCATAAAAAGAGCGTCTTTAAGCGGCCTCATTAACCAGTAGGTTCCTACAATAAAGAGATATGTACACGCAAGTACACTAAATCTTTTAATTTCTTTTGCGGTTAATTCGCCCCAAAAAAAACGAACCATCCTTGTTAACATTGCAAAATCTCCTGGAGAATGTTAGTCAATCAATTGTTTATTATCAATAACCTTTGTAAATTTCTTTCCAACAAGCCCTGCAATAAATATCCAAACGCCTATGCAACTTAAAGCAAAAAATCCTACGCAACTAATATAACTTCCAACAAGTCCATTAACCATAGAACCCGAAGCCTTTGCAAATCGCATACCAAAAATATCAATCCAGGCCTTAGATTTATATTTAATACTTTTTATCGTAGGAATATATAAACTTTCTTTAGCAGGCTGATTAAATGCATAGTTTAATGATTTCCCGATTAACATTAAGTATGTAACCGTGTGCAACGAAGGATGCAACAGATAAGCAACTAAGGCTGATCCAATTAAAATTGGATAAACAATCAAACAAAATGGAATTCCATATTTACGCTGAAAATAGGAAGTTCCAAATAAAGCAAAGGTACATGCAATTACTTGCACGGCAAGAGCATAATTGAATAAAAATTTATTTACAGCACCCGGGTCTATATAAGACGCCTTAACCATTAATGAAAGCTGAAAACCTATCACTGTCGTAATAAATTCTTGGAAAAAAATAATTGCAAAAATCCCTGCAACATAGGGTCTTGTTAGCAATATTTTTAGACCTTCATTGAAACTAACTTTTTCTTTTGGAGTTTGGCTCGTTTCTAACTTAACAGCTTCCTCATAACCTTGAGGTTTATCTTTAATAACAAAACGCTTCAAGACATAAACAACAACCGCTATCATTAAAAACATTGATACGGAAATTGCTGTAATAACCGGAACACTTCTCGCATATTTTGTGGGATCATTTGAAAGATAAGTTCCAAGCAAAATAAATAGCACTCCACCAAGTTGTGTGCCAAATGCTATCAAGCCATATCCTTTTTTAGCTGATTCCGGAGTTGTTACGTCATTGATAAACGACCAATAAAGAGAAATCATTAACGTAATAAAACTTTCAACAAATAAATAATAGATCCAACCAATCCAACGTGATGGAGAAACTGTCGTATTTGTAAGCCCAATTACAGGATCACACAAAAAATATACCAAGATAAAACCAAGAACAACATAAATTGAAACCACAGCGTAAATAAGTTTTTCCTTCTCCAGCATATCAACAAGCTTTGAATAAAAAAGCACAACAGGAAAAAGCAACGCTAATGAAATTAGTTTGGCATATGGAAGATAATGAGGTCCTACAATATTAATAAAAATGCTCTCTTTAAGCGTCTTAAGCGGCCAAAAAGCACCAATTAAGAAAAAGAAGCCTAACGAAAGCAAAACAAACTTTAAAAGTTCATTGCCTTGTAAGTCTCCCCAAAAGAATTTAACTACTTTTAAAATTTTCATAAAAACCTTAAAATAAAAAAACTATCCCCTAAATCACTTTTCAAACTAAAACAATCAGTTGTAGTGATACGCTTAGGAAAACCCTTAATTTCTTAATTTATTGAGGAATTTTGTTTTC
>AMWB02024490.1_pt1 | contig 33595 bp, 28 predicted proteins | sample 200311 | NCBI WGS metagenome assembly AMWB02 (sample SAMN02737377, study PRJNA173069) | bioreactor metagenome | biome: anode biofilm in microbial fuel cells | place: USA: California | collected 2010-12-16
TGATCGGACTGTGGCAGACTTGTATCCACAAAGTTTTTCCAGGACGAGAAAAACAATGTACTTTGTCGACTTTATCTTTGGTGCAGCTGTCGGTATATCCCCGGTACAATTGCTTGATTTCGTCGACCTCACCAGCGCCGGGACTGAGTAGCTGGTTATTGATAACGGCCTTTGCTGATGATATATTGAACATTTTACAAAATGCAGGGTTTACATAGCAAAATCGAGCATTCTGGGCCAACACCACCCCGTCGGTAACCTGTTCCGTCAGGATGCGATATCGTTCTTCGCTCTCTTTTAACGATTCCTCAGATAGTTTCAGCCACAGAACCTTGCTTAAACGTTCGCTGATGGCCTGCAGGAGGTGGGATTCTTCTTCAAGAAATAAACCACTGTTACCAGTTGAGGGTGACTGGGTATAGAAAACATCCAGATCCCCTACATGCCGGTCATTGAGCATGATCTTGGTGTTTTGGCACCATTCGGTCTGTTTAAAATTAGCGGAGACATATTTCTGACCATCCAGCTTGATACAGGAGCAGGCCAGTTCTGGATACTGCAAAGCGGCAGGGATAAGTTCAACTGCGCGAGACAGAATCCAGTCCAGAGTTACGTCCTGATTTTCAAGAAGGCTGGAGATACTGTAGAGACAATTGAGTTCTTTAATTCTTTCAGTTAGGGCATTAGGGGCAGCATAGATGGGCGGAAGCTTGCAGAATTCCCCGCAGATTGTTTTATCTTCGCATGCCTTTGCCGGCTTTGTGGCATCTGTAGGCTTCATGTGTCTTCCCCACCGGGAGATAAACTATTTACCAAAAAAATTTCATATTTGATAGTTTCTGTCAGTATGCTTATGGGATAAAGACTCTATAATTGTACAGTGTTTAATAATAAATTGCAGCCCATAAGCCGCTGAATGCCGGGTTGATCTTGCCACTTCGAAGGTTTAAATATTCAACCAACGCTAGAAGTGTACCTTCTTCCTGTAAATCGAATCAATCAGTGTCTCCAAAACCTAGCAACACGCGAATGTCATTTTGACCTTTTGTAATCCGAACATTGTTCTGAAATGCCTGACAGTAAAAAAGCATTTCGATGTCCAAGATTGTTCCAGAGAATCAACCGATAAAATTGCTCCATTTCTGACCATCGTCGGCGTTGATACTACTTTCAAGTCTGCCTTCCTGATAAAGTAACAATCATCCCTTTTTTTCGTGGTAGAGAATTTTCAGATTATGTCTGCAGGGCACTTCAGCAAAAGTGTTAGGCTGATCGTAAGATACCACAACACTATCAACTTTTTCATAGTAATTTAGCACCATCAGGCCGCAGTTCCCCTTTCGGCTTCGGCGATACATGCCTATAAAGAGTTTGCCTGGTAATGCCAAGTTCTTTGCACAGAGAGCTTACGTTTGTTTCTTTATGCCCCATTGCCGCCATTGCCAGGCGTAGTTTTGCTAGTGTCATTTATACGTTCGATTATGTGACAGTTTGATTTGCCAATAAATGCCCGCTACAGAGTGTCACATAACCCGTCATTTAAATTATGACATGTAAAGGGATTGCTGAATTGATAATGTGACAGAAATTTCGAAGGAATGCCATTCATAATAAATGGAGTGTATAATCTGTGGGATATCTAACGTCATACCAAAACCTCAACTGGTGCACAGGAGTATTGAGCATAGGTGAGATTGGTGCATATGACTAATGATATTTATGCGTCAGGACTCAATGGCACACCAGATCTCCCCCCCCAGTCGATTGGTGCTATCGTCTTCTGAAAGTGACAGTTTTTGTGTAGCCGAAGGATGTGCTTTTGAAGCATACCCTATTTGTCACTAATAGGGGTATTTTCAGAGGAGGAAATAGAAAAAGGGGCAACCTTGCGATTACCCCTCTCTGATGAATCTAAAGTCTGACCTGGACACAATCCGGACAGACGTTCAGTATGAAACTTTATTGCACAGTATGATACTTTATTGTCAAACGACACCTCCAATTACCGAGCATATGGCTTCTTAGGCGCTTACTTAATCGGACTTATGTTGCGAGCACCAATGAATTTGGCCATTTTTAAGAAAAAAATGGCTTTTGCATCCCACTTTTCGCCAGATTGAAGGGTGTATACTAATGGTGCCGTTTTTTTCTATCCGGTAGCTCCACTTAGGGCTACCTTCCGGGAGTAAATTTAAATGGATAACTTTTTGACAACCACATGGGCAAATCATGATCCCGCACCAAATGAACTCTCTTTTGCCAATTAGATAGAATTTTCTTTTTAATACTTTGTCTGGGATGTCATCAGTTTTCTTAACTGTATAACGAGAAAAGTCTGTAATCTCAAAAAACCAGGCTTTGAATTTCTTCCAGTATTTTTCAAGCATTTTGCACCTAATTTGTCTCTAACAAAGGAAAGTCGAGGAGCGGGGTGACGTCACCCCGGCCAGAATGTTTACTAAGGGCAGGACAAGCCGGGCCACCTTCCTCATTATGGAAAAATCCATTTACCAGGCTAAATCTTTGTATTGCATATTCACCATTAGACCTTGCTCGAAAAGGGTGTATTCTGGCTAAAAACTCATTAACAGCTAAAGCGGCCACCATCATGTTAACGGAAATCACAGCGGGTTTCTCTTCATTGGCATTTTGAATATATCCTTCTTTGCGGAGGGCTTCGTAACTTTCCGGGTCTGTTCGGCGAAGGCTTTCGGCTCTCAATTCTTCATCCGTATAAACCCCCCTGCTTAAAAGACTCGAACCACCTGGTTGGAGATAATGGACGCTGCCACAAACTTCATCAACGTTGCCTTTGCCATCAGCAATCAGTTTGACCCCCAGATCAATGTAGGGGATCAGGTAAAACGTTGCGAGGCGATTGAGAACATGGCGACCTTCGATGGTATCCAGACACCCAAAAACGAAATCACAGTCAGCAACAGCAAGAATAGCTTTAGGATCCATTAGGTTTAATGGTAGGGCCTCAACCTTTGTTCCTAGCCCAATTTTTTCTATGTTTCTTGAAAGCACTGCAACCTTGGGTGTTTCGTTAATTGCGTCCTGTTTGGTTGTGTTTGGGATTCTATTAAGGTTCTTTTCTTCAACAATATCCGGATCCACAAGCAGAAGTTCACCTACCCCATTGCGTGCAAGCTGTTCAATTACCAGGCTACCTGTGCCAGAGCAGCCAACAACAGCTACTTTTAGCTTACTTAGCAAGTCATAGGTTCCTTTGCCGAATGTTTGTGCTACACGAGTTCCAAACTCTGGAATATCGGTATGTGTTTTAGAATGACGCCAGAATTTCAGATCATCCCCAATCAGGTGAATTGCAGTTATCGGGATTAACTCACCTGATGCTGAAATGACCCGCGCAATCATGCTGCCGTCTGGCAGCATGATTGCGCTTGCATGAGGAAGAGTTCCTTCTGTCCAGCCGTAGACAGAAGAAAAAAGATCGCGGTCGGCAGTGTCATCTAGCTTTGAAAAAGAAGATGTCTTTTCAAGGTGGCTATGTATTTTTAAAACAGACCACCCTTTTTGGTTTGCCTTCTTGATTAATGGCGTAAGAAGGTCTGTTGACCAAGTTAATCGCTCAGGTGTACGTTCAGGGCAATTTATATAAGGAATGGGGTGAACTTCTCTAATCAGCAGTTTGTAGCGACGAGTCCCCCTTCCCTGGCCACAGAGGGCGATAGCAATAGCCTCACAACCATCTCCAGGAAAGAGATGATTGCGCAGGATGTCATGTTGTTTTTCTGACAAAGAGAGAATGTATTTCGGTTTCATTTACTTGCGTAGCTCCAATTGTAACCATTCTTTGACCAAAGCAATATGACTTCCGAGATTGTCAAGCCCTGGGCGCCATGGATTCTGGTGGGTTCGGTGGCGTGACCAACGCTGCCAAGTTTTACCGTCAAAGGTGTCGTCTGTAGTCGCACCAATGGTTTTTCCGTCGAGCCTAGCTAGGCGAGGATGGAAGTACACCATATCAATTTGAGTATCAGGATAGACCGCCTCTATCCTGACGTTTAAATCCACTTTGTCATGGTTGTAGCCAGTGGGAATTGGGAACATCTTTAATACAGTTCTCTTGATGTTTCCTTCTGTTACTGACTCCCACTCAAGACCTGTTGATTCAAGAAAATCAATGTCTTCTTCTGGCAAAGGAAAGTGCCTTCTTGCCATTAGCACCCCTCCGTTTGATCCAGGGGAAGCGTCATAAACCTCTCAACTCCGGGTGCGCAAAGGTCAACAACCATTGTCTCTTCGATTTTTAAGGTTTTTCCACCTTTGAGCTGTTGATAGATGGCATATCTTTCTGTTGGAGTTTTTCCGGCCAGCTTAAGAAGTTGCTTCCCTGTGATATCCGAGGAATCGACAACATGCTTCTCCTTGTCTATTCGGATTTGATACCTTTTGCCCTTCGGCACCTTTTTGTCTTCTTTGCAAAATTCTTCTAAATCTACTACTAATGCATTGTCGTCTTTCATTTTTTCACCATTTCAGTTGTTAAAAGGTTTGTGGTTGTTTAGCCTCTATATGGTTATGCCGACCAAATTTATTTTTTAGACAATATTCAAAATATTTTTTTCGTCGGCATATAATAAAAAAGGAGGGTGTGTTTTGGATCAAAGGATCAAAGAACATATACAGGCAGCGGATTGGCCAGAAATCACCCGTAAGGTCGCAGCTTACGCACGATATTTTTTCAAGATCAGAGATAACCAAGCTGTTCTGCCTATGGGTTTTTCTGTTGAGTCTGCTGTTCAGGAGGCGATAAGAAAACTTTTAGATGGGACAAGGAAATGGAACCCGGAAAACGTAGATTTGCTGGGTTTTTTGAAAGGAGTGGTTAAGAGTGAGATAAGCCACCTTTTAAGTTTGAAAGAGACCTCCTTAACAACAACCACTGACACAGTAAATACCGACAATCACAAAAGTGAGGCTCTAAATCCAGAGCAAGAGCTTATAGAAAAAGAGAAAAATGCATTTATTCTGCTTCTTCATCAGAAGTTAATTGAACAAGCAGAATCTGACACTGACTATGAGACCGTTGCTTTATGCATAATGTCAGGAATTTATAAGCCTATAGATATAGCCCAAGAGACAGGGATGGATGTTAAGGAAGTATATACAATCAAAAAACGCTGGCAGAGGGATTTTGAAAAAATCCTTCGCGAAGTCCTTGCCGAGGCAAATTGAACGGGGGGTGCAATGAGCAAAGAGAGCCAGAAAGATAATCACAAAAAAGCAGAAGAGTTTGTTGATAATTTTATTGACTTCATTTCAGATGAAAACGATCTTGAGGCCAATGAAATTGACAATATATTGCAGCAAGAAGGTATAGATATATCAAGCCTCATAAACAGCGTTCAGCAAATGGTTAGTGACGCTCTCGAAGAGGACAGATTGTCATGGCAAAAGGAGGCCTTAGCCCTAAAAGAATCGAGAGCAAAGAACGCCTCAGTGATAAAAAATGGTTTATTGAATCTTACTAAAAACGAGCTTCTTGATCGTCTTAAGTCATTTGTTCAGGCTGGGGAGCCTGATTTCTTGTTTGCACACAGGAATTTGAAATCAGAAGACTTATCAGAAGATGAGCTACGAGAGATTGTTTCAGAGTATGAAAACTTAGGTGACGGAGAGTAAAGCTCAAATGGGACCTACACCTATTGTTGATCCAGCAAAAGCCGCGCAAGAAATAATTAATAAGCTAAATATAAAAAAACCTTCGGAGATAAGAGTTGATTTGATAGCCGAAATGAGAGGGGCGACAGTGGTTGAATCAATTCTAACCTCCTCTGAAGGACGATTGGTTCGCAGGGGAGACAAGGGAACAATTACTGTCCCTTCTAATGAATCCAATATTGGTAGAAAGCGATTTAGTATAGGGCATGAACTAGGCCATTTCGAGCTACACTCTCACCTCGCAAACTTTATCGTTTGCAGCAAAGAAGATATGGCAGATTTTTCTGGCAACAAAAAAAGAGAACAAGAAGCCAATTTATTCAGCGCTGAACTTTTAATGCCAGTATCTCTTTTTGGGCCGAGGATTATTCTCAAAAAGCCAAACATGAAATTAATCGGTGCCGTTGCTGATGAGTTCAATACGTCTATAACAGCAACTGCCTGTAGATATATGCAAGTAACGAAAGAGCCTTGTGCCTTAATTTACTGTGTAGATGGAAAGGTTAGATGGAGTTCAAAAAGAGAGTTCCCTTTTTTCTTGAAGCAAAAAGGTGACCTTCTCGATGAAGATTCTTTTGCTTTTGACGCTTTTAAGGGTAAAGGCGATAACCTTACAGGTTCGCTTGTTCCTGGAACCGCTTGGATGCATTCATATAGCTCTAGATTTGATGATTTGGAGTTTCTTGAATCAACTATATTTCTGGATTTTTATAACGCTACGATAACGCTTTTGTGGCAACCATAAGGTTGAAGCAATAAATACCCGCTCGCATCAGAAAGGGGACAGCATTATTTGCTCAATGCAAGGACAATACCGTTCCCAACCAATAAAGATTGGCAATTCGTATCTCATTGTTTTCCCGGGCCAACAAGAAGATTGACTGCTCTTGAATCATAGGTGGGTAGGGAAGTCACACTCAGATCCTCCTCATAATAATACCATCACTCACGCCTGCAAAAGGTCATGGATATTGACAACATCCTTGAAATCAACCCCTAAAGCATTGAAATGAGCCTTGCCGCAATCTACCTTTTTATTCTCACTGTCACGCCTCTTGTCTCGATCAAGAGTACTCTTCGTCTCACGAACCAGATAGAGTTTTTTATCCTCCTCTACTACAACCGCCCAGTCGGGATTGTAATCTCCTAAAGGTGTCGTGACTTTGAACCACCGGGGTAGCTTGCAGAAAAATTTCACCTGTTTATCGGTATCCAGGCGCTTTGCCACTTTATGTTCAACGTCTGACTCATAAACGATGTAATCATAGGGGGTTCGTAAATCCTTGCTTTGGACCTGATACATCCGGGTTAGATATTCCTCCACCTCTCTTTCCTCAAAGAGGCGCATCTCATAGAACTGGCCAGTTATTGGTTCATATTTGATGCCATCAATTATAAGTTCATGCAAGGCACGGTTGATCAATTTGGCAACTTCGGTCATAAAGACCATCGGATTGGTGCTGAATTCGGCCAATCGTGTTGATTTTTCCAAAATCTCAACCAACGTTCCCCTGGTCAGTTCCGTTTCTCTTTGCAAAAAGGCCAAGATATCAGGCAGCGGTTGCTTATTGGTAACGGTGTAAGTGCGGTTGATGGTAATCTGGCCACCTTCAAGACCAGACTCTTTGACTTCTAAATCGCGTTTGGTGATATCAATCTGCACCTTGCTGATTGCAGCCATGGTGCTGATTTTACCTACTGCCCTTTTCACCAAATCCACCGTTTGAAACTCAACAGAGTAGCGGGTTTTTTGGCTGATCTTGTCCCACAGTATCTTGAATTCCGGGTTCAGTTCTACCCTTTTAACATAGCTTACCTTCTTACGAACTCTTGCATTCTCGACAAAATTACGGGGCATAAACCTTTTCATGCGGCTTAATACTGCCTCGTCCATGCCTGTAAAGTCGGCAGGTAGATGCAAGGAGAAACCGTCAGCATCCGGGGTGAAGAGTTTGGTGAAATCTCCCACCTTGTCAATCACTCCTTGTTGTTGGAGATGATCCCATAACAGTTGCGATTGTTCCGGGGAAAGGTAACCTGTGCCTTCTGTGTTCAACAACGGTGTAAAGGCCAGCGGTCCAACTCGACCGAACTTGAAGCCGCCGCTGGGATCTATAGCTGCTTCAATGTCGGCTTGCAGGCCACGAGCAAAATTTTCAAAAGACTCGTTGGCAATAACTGTGAGCCGGTTGATTTGATCATCATCTATACGCTGTCCATCCTGATTGACAGGCAAACGCAACCCCCTGCCTATGGTCTGGCGACGCTCCCGATCGGTGCCCATTTCACGCAAGGTACAAATCTGAAATACATTGGGATTATCCCACCCCTCCCGCAAGGCCGAATGGCTGAAAATAAAGCGAAGCGGCACGTCCAAGCGCAGTAGCTCTTCCTTCTTCGTCATGATTAAATGGTAGGTTTCTTCATCCTTAGCTGTGCTACCAGTTGTGTCCAACTCTTGAACAATTTTACCTTTTCTTTTATCAGAGGAAAAATACCCTTCATGGACATCCTCCGCCGCATACGGTATCAGCCCCTTGTACATATTCATGGCACCGATTTCGGTATAGAGTTCTTCAAACCAGAGGGCAAGTTTTGCCTTCTTACGAGAACCGTCCTCATTGTAGGTTCGATAGCTCTTTACATGGTCAATGAAAAAGAGAGACAGGACTTTGATCCCCTTGCCCTTTAAACTTTTTTCCTTGGCGAAGTGTTGTTCTATGGTCTGGCGAAGCTGACTCTTCAGTCGTTCGTCTGCCATGCCACTTGACTCCTGGGCCAATTCAACTATCTTGCCATTCTGGAATTCCACATATTCATTGCCAGGCTCGGCGCTGATGGAGGTTATAAGATAACCTTCGTAATCAGTCCGGTTGGTCTGTTGGACAAGGTCGGTGCCGTGCTTGACAGTCAATTGCTTTTCTCGGGGGCCGTTTGCAGTGCTTTCAAAGATAGTGACTTTGGCTTTTGGAGTTTTTGATGTCTTTGGCCAGTATCCTACCGAGTCCAACCGCACCATAGTCTGATTGAAATCCTGGCCGCCGCTGGCGTCCATAACCCCAATACGTTTAACGATTCGCATATCAAAGGCTCGAACCGGGTCCAGCTGATACAGAAGGTTATAATGGGTTGTATGGGTTGCAGAATATCGCAGAGCAAAGAGAGGTCGCAAATTGCTGATGGCCTTTTGTGATTTAGGCGTAGTATCGACACTCTGCGGTTCGTCGATTATCAAGATGGGGTTGGTGGCTTGAATAAATTCGATGGGGCGACGCCCCGACATCTTGTCCTGCTCCTGATGAATGATGTTCAACTTCTTGCGTTGCTCTTCGGTCAAATCGTTGTAATCGACTGCTTCACCAGCGTCCTTTTGAAAGGCCTGGATGTTGATGACCATTATTTGTACTTCATTACCCACGGCAAACTGACGGACACGGCTTAAATCTTTGGATTTATATACGAAATCATCAAATGCAACGTTGTCATATAAGGTTTTGAAATGGTCCCGCATCATCTTGATGGAGCTGGTGACTCCTTCCCTGATTGCTACAGACGGCACAACAATGATGAACTTCTTGTAGCCGTATTTCTTGTTCAGCTCAAAGATGGTGCGTAGATAGACATAGGTCTTGCCGGTACCTGTCTCCATCTCCACCGAGAGGTTTGGGAAAGTATAGCTCCCACCCGGCTCTATCAAGGACATCGACTTTGGAATCTGATTCCTCACCTGAACCTTATGGAGATTTTTTAACAGCTCCTCCTGAGAGGGGATGTCACTATTGCAAATCCCCAGCTCACTCCACAACTGAGCGTCTTTTCTACTGAAATCCTGAATCAGGCCAGCTCCGAGATCTGTTGGGCCTTCAAATAAATCTATTACGCTTGATATTGCCTCCTGCTGGTAAATCAGGTTGGCATCAAATTTCAGTTTCATAATAAACCACCTTCAGCTGTATCTGTTCCTGCCAGCTGTTGTTGCGGGTTGTTCGTACTCATATTCGCCATTCCTTCCACCTTTACACCGTCTTAAAGACAATCTGGTTGTGCTTTTCCTTGCCCATATTACGGGAGGAAAAGGTTTGCACGGCGTTGGCCTTGAGCTGGTCATTGCCTCCAAAAGCTGCGTCCATGCAGATAAATTGCATCGGTTCGGCTTCGGCCACGGAATTTATGAGTTCCGCGCTAATTTCTTCCTCCAAGCAGAGGAGCAAACCGCCCCCAGCGATGGAATAGACTGTCTTGCCCGCCAGAGTCAGCGTCTCGATTTTTTCGCTGGGTGGAAAACCTGCTTTGATAAGGATTTCATAAAGCAAATCTTCCGGTTTAGCCTTGGGGTCAATATGGTCGATAAAGAGTTTGAGCTGTTTGACGAGGGTTTCAGAGGCGGTGTCAGGCGGAAGAGGTTGCCACTGTTTGAAGTTGGATTTGTCGAGTTTCAGGACCTTGAAACCTCGATCTTGGGTAGATGCGTCGTCAAATGGCAGTTTGCCGCTCTGTTCGGCTTCGAGTTTCTTTATGACGCGGCGGATGCGTTCTTTGCCAATGTCAGCAATGGTTTTGTAGCCTGCTTTGAAGGCTTCAGTGTTTTCATCACAGGGCTGGGGGAGCTGCACCATAATGAACTTTCGCCTACCGCCATCTTTCATGTTTAAGTCGAAAGTAGCGTGCGCTGTAGTGCAAGAACCAGCAAAAAAATCCATTATGATACCATCACTCCCGGCTGCTTGTTTTATTAAACGTGATAACAAATCCGGTGGCTTTGAAAAATCGAACAACCCTTCTCCAAATAAAGTTCTTATCTCTGTAGTTCCGTCACTTGTAAAGACGTCGTCAATTATGCTTGGAAATGCAACATATTCTGATTGAAGGTCTGCACGGAACTTCTTTTCTCGGGGTCGGCCATTTGCTTTTGATGGAAACATTATACAACCAGTTTCGATGAGAGCGTTCATTCTGTCGCTTGAATATCTCCATCCAGTGTCATCAGGTGGCAGATAGGTTCGGCTGCTGGAGGGATCAATAATGGGGTAGTGGAGGTTTGGCCTCTGTGTCTTTGTTGCCAAACCAAGTAAGCTTCGACTCATCCAAGGACCACGCGGATCATCGTCTGGATTTGAAAATTTTGTCTCATCTCGTTCAATTCCTCGAAACACACCCATTTCAGATTTAGCATAGCAGAAAATATATTCGTGGTCCGTTGAAATACCGGTTTTAGCCCTCGAATCTGGAAACTTGCGACTTTTCCAGACGAACTGCGCACAAAAGTTCTCTTCACCGAAGAGTTCATTCAAAAGAAATTTAAGCGAACAAACCTCATGATCACTAATGCTAATGAAAATTAGCCCATCATCTTGCAGTAGGTTTCGCGCCAAGTATAAGCGCGGATACATCATATTCAGCCACTTGGTATGGAAACGCCCCTCATTGGCCGTATTCGTGGAAAACTTCTTGCCTTCGCCATCAACCAAGCCGGCATATTCCAGGTATGTTTCCAGTGTCTCAGAAAAATTGTCCGGATAAATAAACTCATTGCCGGTGTTATACGGCGGGTCGATATAGATCATCTTCACTTTGCCGTAATAGCTCTTCTGCAAGAGTTTCAACACTTCCAGATTATCCCCCTCAATGAACAGATTTTCTGTGGTATCGAACATGACAGATTCTTCTCTGCATGGCTTCAAAGTAGCGGTACTGACGGTTTGAATCAATTTAATGGCCTCTTTCTTGCCGGGCCAATCCATGCCGTAGTGTTCTCGTCTGCTTTCAAAAAAGTCGGAGAAAGCGCCCAATTCGGCCTTCAGTTTTTCAAAATCAACAGACTCCACCAGCTCCCCAGTTGCATCCACCGTCTCGGTAAAGACGGTGGGGAAGAGTTGTTTCAGCCGTTCCCGTTTGTCGACTGCGATATCAAGGGAAGCGCCACTCATCTTCTCTGGTGTTCTGGTCATCGGATACTCCATGCAATAGTAAAAATTGTTTTTTCCTCAACGGTCTGTTTCAGCCGCGCCTCAACAGTGTCAAGTAGGGTGTCTTTCTGTTCTTCTATGGCTCTGGCTGCCTGGTCGTATTCTTTCCAGGCTGCATTGCGCCTCCCGTCTAGGTCGCGGATTTTTTTTTGTGCCGCCAGCTTTTCAGGCAGATTGACCGCCAGGCGAGCCTCTTTTTTAAGCTCACCAATCAGGTCGTCATAGCCCTTTAACTCCGACTTCAAGCCACGTCTTTTATCTTCTGCCCAGTTGTTTAACTTGTCGATTTCTTCATCAAACCACTGGGTCTGTTTCAGGGAAAGCTCTGCCAGAATTATCTGCTTTCGCCGCAGGGTTTCAGTCTCAAGCGATTGTACTTTGTTCAAATTCTGGGGCAAAGGAAGAACGACAGACGGAAGATCAAATAAACGTCGTACCGTCTCCTCTACAACCGTTTTTCCACTATCAGTTATGGCGCAAAGAAGCAGGTGATCCTGTTCATCGGCGCCAGTAATAGCAAGTTGTGTGAAGCGCAACATTCCGCTCTGGCCCACAAGGGGGGCTAGGGCGGCGGATTTTTGAGGCCATGCGGTATAATCGAAGGTTATCTTGACTGTGGGAAGTTTGCGACTTTTAGCCCGACTAATTAAGGCCTGTGCCAAGGGATGCCCAAGCCGGTATCGGTGTGCTTCTACCACCTCTCTAGCCAGAGTATAGGTCCCAGTGAGGACGGTCAAGTCCAATGCGCTGGTTTCCTGCAAAATAAAGGTTAAATTTTTATCATCGAAATGGGCTGAATCATTCAGCTCATTCCTGGTCAATTGCCAGAGCATCGTTTCGTACTTTCCCAGATATGCCCGACTCTCGGACAAATTGATCCGTAGGCGGTCATGGACTTCAGCGTCAAAGTTTTCCAAGAGTTTTTTGCGGGTATCAGCCATAGTGGCGGTGATGTTTGCCTCCATCTCCTGGCGCAAGGAAGTGAATTCTGTCTCTATGTCTTCTGTAGTCCGGCAGTGTTGATAAATTGCGGAAATCCGCTTCTCAAAATCAACGCCGGATTCGATAATCCCTAACACCTCATCGCTGGCACCAAAGACACCGGAAAAGAGTTTGAATTTCTCGGCAAGCAATTCATAGACCCGTTGGTCTGCGGCATTTTTCCGGTTAATGAAGTTGATTACCACTACGTCATGTTTTTGCCCGTAACGATGACAGCGACCTATTCTTTGTTCAATTCGCTGGGGATTCCAAGGCAAGTCATAATTCACCACCATGGAACAGAACTGCAGGTTGATGCCTTCCGCTCCGGCCTCGGTGGCAATCATTATCTGAGCGGATTCTTTAAATATATCCACAAGGGCTGCCCGTATATCGGCGCTCTTTGAACCGGATACCCTGTCAGTATTGGCGTGAAGAGCAAGCCACTCCTTGTATATCTGTCGTGATGCAGGGTCGTTATTGGTGCCGTTGAATAAAACGATTCGGTTAGCGTAGCCTTGTTCTGTAAGCAAACGTACCAGGTATGTCTGGGTGCGGCGGGACTCGGTGAAGATGATAGCCTTCTCGGCAGAATTCAATTCCTTGGCTTTGGCAAAACCATGCTTCAAGGCGTTTAAAAGCGCCTTACCCTTGGCGTTTTCGCTGATATTGACGGCAATGTCTCTGAATGTCTCAAGCTCCTCTATTTCGCTTGCTATTCCTTCCCGGTCAGCAGCGGACAATTCTTCATTTCCTTCATCCTCGTCCCATTCTTCAGCGTCGTTATCGTAATCCTCATAATCTTGCCCAATATCATCGATTGTAGCTTCGGTCTTGGCCTCCTTTAGCTCTTTCTTTAGCCGTTTAGCCAGGGATTCAAGCGCACCGGCAATGGCAAAGGTGGATGATGCAAGAAGCTTACGGAGAATAAGCGTGATGAGCTGGCGCTGGGAATTGGGCAGAGCGTAGAGTTTCGGCCTGCGCAAATACTCTGATACCCTCTCATAGAGGGCTGTTTCATCGTCAGAGGGAAAGAAGTCCTCAGTGATGGGGATACGGTTGGTGTAACGGATATATTCCAGAACCTGACGACGAAGAGTGCGATGACAGAGAGGAGACAGTCGGCCCTTCAGTTCGTCAAACGTTGCATTGCCGTTGATCCTAGAATACTGGGCCTTATAGCTTTTAAGGTCACCAAAGGCATAGTCATCAATAATGCTCACCAATCCGTACAACTCAAGAAGTGAATTCTGAAGAGGTGTAGCAGTGAGCAGGATCTTAGGGGAGTTGGCTAGGGCAATCTTAATGGCTTTGGCGATCTTATTGTCCGGTTTACAGACATTGCGGAGCCGGTGCGCTTCATCGATTACGGCTAGATCCCATGTCATGGCCACCAGTACATCTGCATACCGGGCAGCGAAATGGTAGGAGCAGATGACCAGGGAGCTTTGGATAAAAGGGTTTATCATACCGCTGCGCAGCTTTGCTCGGTAATTCTTCGACTCCAGAATGATGGATGGAAGGTAGAACTTGTCGGCCATTTCCTGGGCCCATTGTTTGCGCAGATTTGCCGGGGTGATGATTATGATTCGTCGTTTGCCCTCTGACCACTTCTGGGCGATCACCAATCCTGCCTCAATGGTCTTACCCAAACCGACCTCATCGGCAAGGATAGAGCCCTTGGATAATGGCGACTTAAAGGCGAATAGTGCGGCATCAAGCTGGTGCGGATTAAGATCAACCTGGGCATCGGCCAACACGGAAGCGAGCTTCTCTGAATCGTGCAGAGAATGGCGTTTCGTGAGTTCGTAAGCTAAGTAGGCTGATTGATATTCGGTCATAAGTAAGGTTTTCGCTTATCCAACTTATTTTAGTAAGCAATCGATAAGAAAACGTCAGGAACGAAGTATATGGTTACAAGCACAGTTTGCATCAAAGACAAATGAACAATTTTCATATGGAAATTGATAAACTACGTCATCCTCTATAACAAAATCACCAGATTTCATGGCGTCTTCCATTTCATAGTAATTGCTATCTTTGTCCAAGAACTTTTCTTTGATCTCATCCGGTAGATACAGCAACTCTAAGTGCCTAGGGTCAAAGTCTGTGTATTCCCTAAGGTCGTAAAGAATACTCTCTGCTACGCCGTCGTATTCTGCTATTTTTTCGAGAACTGGATAAAGGGCTCGGGCTTTGATAGAAAATGATCTGCATTTGCCACATGAAAATAACTGAGATTTTAAAAACTCATCAATCAAATTAAACTCGCTGAGATTAAGTAGTAATTCTCTATATTGTTCAACGGTTACGAATAGATCGTTTTGGTGTTCGCTTGGATCGTCTTCTGTTGTGGTATCACCTATATGAACAAAATAGTTCTTCAAAGCAGTTCTCCTAGAAATTGAGCTATCGCTAAAATTTCATAGTATCAAAACAATATATGTGAATGGCTGGAACCATGAAAAAAATTCTTCTTCTGCTAATTTTAAAGGCATAGTAGTAAAAATATATTTATAGAACAAGTAGATATGATTCATGTGGTAAAACATTCGCCTCTGTTTTCTATCAGCACGAGGATGATCTCTCAAATGCTTACCTGTCTTTGGGTTCTACTAATATCGGATGATGCGAGAGTCACTGTAACATTTTAGTGGTACAGGTTTGCACGATAGTCGCTCAATACCCCTATAATACGATGTTTAAGTGGTGACACGTTGTCCTGTAATCTTGATCAATTCAAGGCAGGATCGAGTCAGAACGTTATCTCAGTCCTCTTCAAAATAATCTATGTCGATTCGGTTAATGGTATATTGGGTTTCGACTGACACTCCAACACTATGCTCCACCATTAGCTTGGCCAGCTGCTTACCATCAACAAGAACAATCTTTTTTTCTATCTGTTTTACATATTGCTGGGCGTCACTGGAAAAATTTGATGTCGTAATCAAAACACCTTTCTTGGCTCGTGCTCCTTCAAGACTGCCAACAAACGCCTGAACTATTGGCCTTCCTACGGTCCCATCCCAACGTTTTGTTTGAACACAAATCGTCCATTTGGTTACTTCTGGACAGAAGACTGCAGCGGATGCCGCCAGACTATTCAACATCCATCTACCGTGTCACGTTTCCTGCAACGAAGCAAGGAAGCTTAACCGGGTTTGAACCGTCCGCGAATTGCTGTCGCACCCTGACTTTGACTGACTATGACCCGGTACAAAACACATTCCTTCTGTCTAATGTTTGAAACACAGGCAATGGAACATCAAGTATATACCTGTTATGGCGACCGACAAACATTGGACAAAACGATGAACGACCAAAAAGTCTTTCCATTAGGCCGACTCAAGTCAGGATCCGTTCGACCTCGTCGAGAGAAATCTGATCATCCCGGCGGTCATAGAGGCCTGTAGTGCGGGCTGATTCGTGATTGGCCATTTGTTGGGCCACCTCGAGCTTACCGCCATTCCTTAAATATTCCGCAATCCCTGTTGCACGAAAGCTGTGGCAACAGACCTTCGTGCGCACATCGGCGTCTTCGGCGCGCCAGCCGATCATGCGATAAACATCCGGTTGCGTCATGGGCTTATCGGAAAGCTGACATGTGCGGCCGCGGGCAGTACGAAAGGGGCCTATGAGAACATAGCTGAGTTTTATCTTGACCTAACGCCTGTCTTTCAGTAATTGTCTATTTACTTAGAAATTCATTTGGTTAGCATAGGGCTCATAATAGTATTGCAAAAAATATGAGCAACCCTTATATTTGAGACTCAACATAATGATCGAACAACACCTCCCACGCATCTCGTTAGATCTGCGCACCCCGGGAGGTTACTTTTTTTGGGGGAACTGGTAATGCGCTTTACTAAGCCTCCACTGACGTTTGATGAGCAGGTTGAATTGCTTGAGTCTCGTGGCATGGTGATTGATGACTTAAGCAGAGCAAAGCGTTATGTCTCTCAGTTGAACTATTACCGTTTGGCTGCATACTGGCTTCCTTTCGAAGAAACCCACTCCCCCCACAGATTTAAACCTGATACGCAATTCAATACAGTTCTCGAACACTATATATTTGACAGAGAGCTCCGTTTGTTGGTCATGGATGCGATAGAGCGTATCGAGGTATCGTTAAGAACCCAATGGGCATACTATCTTGCACACAAGTATGGTCCCCATGCACACCTTGATCCATCGCTACATGTACGAAACAGGGGACCGTGGACGTATACAAAGAATGTAAGTGCATTGGTGGATGTCGTCAGAAATAGTTCGGAAATCTTCATCAGGCATTTTGACAAGTATGATGAACAGTTGCCGCCATTATGGGCTGTATGCGAGGTGATGACCTTAGGGCAGCTTTCAAGGTGGTATAGCAATCTCAACTACAGGCAGGATCGAAACAGCATTGCAAAAGCGTACGGATTAGACGAAAAAATTCTTACATCTTTTGTCCACCATCTTTCTATTGTAAGGAATACTTGCGCACATCATGGTCGGCTTTGGAATCGAGAATTCACTTTCGCATGGAAATTACCGCAACGTACCCCATTCGATTTGTACCAGAATTTTAACCCAGCCATCAAGAGGCGGCTGTATAACACACTGGTTATGATTGCTTACCTTATGGATCGCATTAATCCACACAGTTGGAAGCAGAGAATGAATAACCTCTTTATCAACCATCCAGAAATAAACAGTACAGCGATGGGATTTCCAGATGACTGGAAAGATAGACCAATCTGGCTGGATATCACAGCTTAAACAGTAGCAGTTAATGACAGTCATGTAGGGGTAACCCCAACGTTCGTGCGATAAGGTGCAAAGTGAAAATTGTCAAAAAGGGCGCCACAATTCTTATGTATGATAACGTCCTTTATCATACATAAAACTTGGCTAAAATTCATCTCCAAAATCCATGCGTGTTTGGTAGGTAAAGACTATCCTTCTCAACTACGCTGCAAATTAGAAATGCAGAACCCTACTGCAATATTTGAACGAATCGTTGCCATACCCCCAAAGGGGAGTGATACACCTGAAAAGCTGGAATATGGCCGGCAAGCTCCAATTACGAAGTTCCAACAGGATCTACCATCAATCGTCGGGCACCACCATAAAGTAAATCTGCCAAAGTTGCTGGTGATCAGCTGGAATTGGTTTCGCAACCAACCGGTCAAAATATCATCCTATATCGGATCATAAAGTGCAGAAGCGGAACCGGCAGTAAGGTGTTCTTGTTTTTTGTCTGTTCAAGGATAATCTGGGTGAGAATTAAGGCAGTGACGTCCTCCTCAGTCTTGGCATCGATGACCTTTACCTCGTGGCCCTTGCGGATGAACTCCGACATGTCGCCAAGGGTCACATATTTACTGTCCGACATGCTGTAGAGGCGCCTGTTTGCATATTTCTTGAATATCATACTCTCTGCCAAAATCTGTCGGCTCCCTATTTTTTAATTGTAACTCTGAAATGTTAAGAGATAGCGCATAGTTGTCATCTCTGTCCATCGCTGACAGGCGATATTTCACACTAGTATATCATGTAAGACACTATAAACGCGGTGTAAATACACTGTGTGAGTTTTTGATGCATTGCAGCATATTTAGATTGAACTCAAAAGCACTTAATGGCACGTAATAACAAGAAATATAACCGAATATATGGTATACTTCGGTCATTAACGGCCTGTTTTTTCTATAAAAGAAAAAGGAGACGAAAATGACTGATACTCTTTGTATATTAAAAGATGTACCAACGACCAGCTACAGGTTCTGAATGACGATCTGCGGAACACCTTTTGCCGATGGTTTCCCGGCATGAACACGGAGAAATAAATTTCACTAAAGGCAGCGGTATAGAAACCCAGCCCCAGGTTTGTTCCACTCTCCTGCACCTCTGCCTCACATTTCAGGCAGACGGCCAGCACTATCTCTGACACTGGACCACAAGGCCGGTGACTGTGTCGAATGTGGCTCCTGGGAAGACAACTGTCCTTTTCAGGTCGCAGTGAGAGACAGGATGAAAGAAGCGATTACGCTTTTCGGACGTTGATCTCTTCAGGATCGACGTTGAAGATAACAGGCAGATATAAGATCGAATGGAGAAAAAATGGATAAAGCAAAGGTTTATTTTACGGATTTCCGCACGGTGGCTTTTGGCGACGGATTGCCAACCAAGCTAAAAAAACTTATTAAAAAGGCAGGGATAGGGCAGATCGATATGGATGGTAAGTTCGCTGCCATCAAGCTGCATTTTGGCGAACTGGGGAATATCAGCTATCTTCGTCCCAATTATGCCAAAGCAGTGGCTGATGTGGTAAAGGAGTTAGGCGGTAAGCCTTTTCTTACTGACTGCAACACCATGTACCCGGGTAGTCGGAAAAACGCTTTGGAGCATTTGGAATGTGCCTGGGAAAACGGTTTTTCGCCGCTGACGGTAGGCTGTCCTATCCTTATCGGGGATGGTCTGAAAGGTACCGACGATATTGCGGTACCTGTAGCCGGAGGTGAATATGTGAAGGAAGCCAGAATCGGACGGGCCATCATGGATGCGGATGTGTTCATCAGTCTTACCCATTTCAAGGGTCATGAAATGACCGGTTTTGGTGGTGTGATTAAAAACATCGGGATGGGTTGCGGTTCTCGCGCCGGCAAAGCAGATCAGCACAGCAGTGGCAAGGCACAGATCGATGAAGTTCTGTGCCGGGGTTGTCGCACTTGCCAGCCGGAATGCGCCAATGAAGCTCTGGAGTTTGACGTTGCAAGCAAAATAATGATCGTTAATCAGGAAAATTGCGTTGGCTGCGGCCGCTGCCTGGGTTCGTGCAATTACGACGCTATTTCGTTCGAAAATGACGCTGCCAACGAGTTGCTGAACCGTCGCATGGCGGAATATACCAAGGCTGTAGTGGACGGTCGTCCAAACTTCCATATTTCCCTGGTGGTGGATGTCTCCCCGAACTGTGACTGTCATGGAGAAAACGACATACCCATTCTGCCTAATTTGGGGATGTTTGCTTCTTTTGACCCACTGGCATTGGATCAAGCCTGTGTCGACGCCTGTCTGCAGGCCAAACCGCTTCCGGGAAGCCAACTCTATGAGAACATGGCAAAGCCTGGCTTTGTAGAACATCACGACCACTTTGTCAACTCTACACCGGAGTCCGAATGGCGCACCTGTTTGGAACATGCAGAGAAAATCGGTTTAGGTACTCGAGAATATGAACTGATAGTAGTCTAACACCCCACAAGGTGGTATTCTTTTTAATGTTCGCCTGTCGAGTGCTCTTTTTAGTTCCCGTGCTTTGCGGAGCCTCAGTTAAGTAGGGGTTTAGGGAGCAAGGAAGTCTTTTGATCCCGAGAGTACCGACAGTTTCCGCGGGGCTGTCATCCAGCCCTACAGCATTTATGATTTTCAAAAAGCAATAAACGCGCTCCCCAATACTTGATGAAATGTTTTCACATTTTAAGTAGTTAAGACTGCCTTTCTATGTAGCAACTCTGGCCGTGAATTTAAACTCAACTTCGAATAAAAAAGTATAGACTGTCGGTACAAAGCTCAACCAATTCGATATTGACTCAAATTTTTCATTCCTACTGTAATCTCCTTTCGGCGGGGATAGAAATAAGGGTATCACGGACATTTGTGCGCTTTTATACGCTAAGCGAATTAACGGCGCATAGGATGTTAAAATTATTGAATCAGGAATTTTTCACGAATAATTTATCAACTGAATTACGATATAATTTCATCGAAAATATATCTTGTAATGGCAGATAGATACGGTCCTTAGCGTATAAAAGCGCACAAATGTCCGCAGTACCCTAAATAATATTCAGCACCCTGCCTATAAGGCATTGGCGGAGTTGGGCAAAGCGATCAAAACCATTTTTCTCTGCAAATATCTGGATGGAGAAGAGCTTCGGCGTGAGATACACGAAGGCCTCAACGACGTGGTTGAGAGCTGGAATAGCATCAACGGCTTCATCTTTTACGGCAAACAAGGTGAGATTTCGACAAATCGGGGTCTGAGTAGCAAATGGACGGAAAGTCGGCATAAGCTTCTTCGCCGCCATAATTTATTCTGCTTCACTGCGTAAGGGACGTAATTCGCCTCTTACCATGGCTTCAGTCATTAAGAAGTAATACCTCCCAAGGAAAGTAATATGATCGTGTATCAACGGAGATAGACGTGCGACATCCTCGTCCCTGACCGGGTATCCCTCTTACGGCCTAACTGCTCGCTGTCCTACGCATAAATCTGAATGTTACCATCCAAACTCCAAGGACTTGCTACCTGGTGGCTGGCCTGCCTTCCAGGGCGGGAGTCTCACCCGCTAGATTACACGACCTTTCCCGGCCGCAACTGGGCGTGGAACCCCAGGTATGGAAAAAAGAAGACAGACTAAAAAAAAGAATCCGAAATTCGGGCCCTGATTCCAAATTAATCATTATTGCGGGTCCGGGCGTTTATCATTGCGGGTCGCTACATTTATGCTGCCATAGGGGGTTGAGGTGCAGTGGAACGTTTATTGTTATGCGAAGTATTCTTCCGTAGGGCGATGGAGGCAACTGTTTTTTCAAGTTTAATTTCACCACAAGGCTCTGTTTAGCTGCGCATAATGTCGCCATTTTTCCGGCGGAATTTTACCTGCGTTCTGATCCACTGGAGAGATTAAGACGATTTAGGGTATAACGCCGCTAAGCCTCAAATACGTTCTGTTTACGGTGCCAGATGTGACTGATTGCATATTTGCAAGCAAGGTAACCCCCACTTCTGGTAGAGGATAATTACTGCATCGGAACAATTATTATGGAAAGTCATTCACGCCAATTAGTGATCTGGTCGGGGTCAGGATAGGCTCGACTTTCCATAATCATATTCTTTCCATAAGAACGAAAAACATACATAAGCTTTTTGCTTACTCCGACCAGCGGGCTTAATAGCTGGCCAGTCGGAAAGGACTTTCCTGTTCCCGCTGGCTGCCACCCACCCTATCTTTCATCTAAAATCCGCTTCAGCTCATCATTGGTTATTCGGGAATACTGCAGAGAAAAGGAGGCATTCTTATGCCCCAGCTGCCGCTGTACCGCCGCCACATTGCCAGTTTTCTCCATTGCTCCCTACACCCCAACATCCGTTTTTTATTTAAAATGGAAGTTCTATAGAACGTATTGTTTTCATAGGTAAATAACTCTACTCAACGGGTAATTAGAACAAACGTTCCGGGATTTGGCATCCCGTTTTCGTGTGGGGTGTGATGAAAAACTCAAGGTCGCGGCTTAGTCTCCCCCGGTTTCGCATGCTCTCCGTTGATACGACCTACAATCCGAAGTTCAGCGGTAATATCACTCTGTTGATTTAGTACATCCGCTAATCTGCCATGTTTGAGGTGCTTAATTTGGTTTTCAGGACGATGCCCCAATAAGATTACAGCAGGATTTAAAAGCCTGATTTTTTCCAGCACATGTTCGGGCAACAGGTTGCTGGCCGTTTCGACCAGTTGGGTCGTCACCGTTATCTGCTTTGCTTGCAGGCTAAGTTTTGCTCGCTCAAGGATGTTGTTTGCTTGAATGCGACTTTCTGTATCAACGGCTTGCTCATTGACAATTTCCCAAGTGCGCACATGCAATAGCTCTACTGGACAATCCTTTTCATTGGCAAGCTCTGTCGCTTGACGTAACAAAATTGTATCGTGTTCATCTCCAGCCAAGGCCACCAAAATCGGACGTCTTGCCTGCATGGCAGCAGCCTTTTCTGTTTCGTGATGGATAAGAGTAGTGCGACGCTGAAATAAGATCCAACCTGAGACCAAAGCTGCAGCGGCCGCCAAGGAAAAAGATGCAACTGCACCATGACTTTCAGCTAACTCTGGTGCAACAAAAGGTGCAACCACCCCAGCAAACCAGCGTACAAAGTTATAGCCAGCAGATGCAACAGGGCGTGGAGAGTCTGAGACTTCCAGGGCGATTTCGGTAAAGACGGTATTCGCTATACCAGACACAGCTCCCGATATGATCACACAAGCAGCAATAACGCTTGTGGAAGATATGCCCATAATGATCAACAGAAACGCCATAATACCCATACACCCAATAAGAATTTGGATTGCGCTAAAATGTGCTTGCAATCTAGGTGCTACCAGTACAGAGAAAATCGCCAGCAAAATGCCCCACCCAAAGAAGATGAGCCCAACACCATGAGCCGACATATGAAGTACAAACGGGGTGAACGCCAAAATGGTAAAGAAGGCAAAATTATAGAAAAATGCACTGATGGCAGCTGTCATTAAACCTTTGTGAGCCAAAGCTTTGACTGGTGCTGTTAGTGAGATCTTTTGCTTTGGTTTTGGCAATTCAGGTAACCATAACATAATCGCGATAAAGCCAATGGTCATGAGTGTAGCAGTACCAAAGAAAGGAAAACGCCATGAATGTGCACCCAATGCTGCTCCAAGCAAAGGACCAGCAGCAAGACCCAATCCCAATGCAGACTCATACATCAGGATAGCTGCCATGGTGCCTTGCTTGGACTCAGAGACAATCACGGACAAAGCGGTTACCACAAAGAAGGCATTCCCAAGCCCCCAGCCGGCACGAAAGCCAACCAGCTCAGCTACGGAATTAGAGGTTCCCGCCAAAGCAGAAAAAATTACAATGAGCGCGGAACCTAATAATAAAGTTTTACGTCCGCCCAATCTGCTCGATACAAAACCAGTTACCAACATCATGACTGATGTGACCAGAAAATAGCTGGTGAACAAAAGGGACACCTGACTGGGCGTAGCGTTTAAGCCTTCGGCGATCGAGGTCAAAATGGGGTCAACCAGCCCAATTGACATAAAGCCGACAACACAGGCAAACGCTGTCGCCCAAACTGCTTTGGGCTGGTGGAAAAATCTTTTCGGGGTTTCTGACATGGCTTTCTCCTTAAATGTATTTAAATAAAGTCCGTGAAAAATTTACCTGTGCAATACAGATAATAATTGAATGTTTTTTTAAAAACAACCTGTATAATACAGATAAAATACAGAGGAGATAAACTCATGACCGGGTACGAACAAAGTCTTTTAGCGTTAGAGCACCAGCTCACCACTCTGGTTCGCGTTTTGGAAGCGTTGAACCGTTGTCGTAACTATCCTTTGGAACGTGCACAATATTTGCTGCTGCTGCAGTTGATAGAAGGGCCTTTGAGTATTGGCGAATTGGCCACAAAATTGTTATTGGATGACTCTACTGTGACGCGCCAAATCAACGTCATGCTGAAAATCAACCTGATCGAAAAAATCCCCAATCCGACCGATGCCCGTAGCATCTTAGTAGCGTCAACACCGACTGGGCGTGAACAAGCTGAAGCCATGCATCAGCTACGCCTAAGCCGCTTGAAAGTTACTCTAGAAAACTGGTCAGGCGACGATAAAAAGGCATTGGCCGGTTTAACTCACCGCTTTATACTGGACCTGATACACAACATGGCTATTTCCTAACTGGTGTGGTCCCCATATAGGACCAGCTGGTCCATTGAGAGAGCAGAGTCCAGAGTTAGTTCATATAGGATATCTGGACTTTGATAACGAGAACATTCTGCGGCTTGCCCGCAGAATGTTTTGGTTGGAATTAAGCATAGTGTCTCTTGAATCTCTGACATTTGTCAAAGATAAAGATTTGATAATCATATAAAAGGCACCTCCTTCAGTAGATCAGTGGAGAACTCCTCTGTTATACTGAAAAGAAAGCACCAAACTTTCACCAGGAGGTTCCATATGAAACTATACGCTGGAATCGATCTGCATTCAAACAACAATTTTCTGGCGATCTCTGATATTGGAGAGCATGCAAAACCGGGGGAGGGATATTGAGGGCCGGTTGATTCTGCGTTGGGTTATCAATTTACAAAGTTCATCGGATTTCAAGTTTTGCCCAACTCATTTCGCTTTGCTGCGACATGGGCAAAAAACGTTCTTCTTCCGACGCCGGCAATCTCACAAACCTCGGCTGCAGTCTTGTCTGAATTCTCGTACAAGATCCTGGCATTTTCCAATTTTGCAGGGTCGGTTTTAGGTCTTCCCCCAGTCCTGCCCCGGGCTTTAGCTGATAAACTACCCGCTGCCAGGCGAGTAATAACCTATCATACAGAACTATCGTTCTGGCACCTTACCAGGGAGAATCGTTACCTTGGCACCTACAGCTTTTCCTTTTCCCTGATGGTTGATACTGTGAATAGGTATCTTGCAAGCTGCCTAACGCTTCCACAGGAGTGACGCTTTCTCTTTCTGTATAACATTACAAAGTGTAAGATAGGCATTTTGAGTATATTCTGTTGTCATCTCGTTCTCCTATGCTGTCTCTCCTGCCAAACCCAATTCTGTAGCAACGGCCTTCATACCTTCAATAGTCATGGCTATAAGCTCGCTTATCTCCATGCCAACGAGACCGGCTCCCATCTCGATAATCGAACGATCAACACCAGCGGAAAACCTTTTATCCTTCCATTTCTTCTTTACCGATTTGACACCTAAATCCAGAATACTTTTTGAAGGACGAACAAGAACAGTAGCGGTAATCAGTCCAGTTAATTCATCAATTGCATAAAGAACTTTTTCCATCTCATGCTCCGGTTCCACGTTACTACAGATACCCCAACCATGGGAAACCACTGCATGGACAATTTCTTCCGGCCAACCTCTCTCCCGCAAAATCTCTGCAGCCTTTGAGCAATGTTCTTCTGGGTACAATTCGTAATCGATGTCATGAAGAAGTCCAACAATCCCCCAAAGCTCGGGGTCATAGCCTCTGTCTTTGGCAGCATGACGCATCACAGCCTCTACAGCGAGCGCATGATTAAAAAGACTTTCAGACTTATTGAACTCCTTAAATATTTCTACAGCTTTCTCTCTATTAATATCCATTGATGACTCCTTCTATTTTTCATTTGTTAACAATATATAGCCCTCCAGCCACACATGCCAAGCCAATCCAAACCAAGAATGTCAAAGGTTCATCCAAAAACACACCTCCCAAAACAACCCTCAAAAATGGGGTAATAAAAGTAAAAGCGGCCAACCGGCTCACAGTGTGTTGATGAATGAGCCAAAACCAAATCAGATAAGAGGCAAAGGCAACTATGACACTTTGAAAAAAAGCGATGCTAACACTACCGCATTGAGATCAAGGGTGGCAGGTAATTCGAATATAATCGAACCCAATACAAGCAATGGTATTATGTAGATCAGCTGAGCAAACAATGTTTGAATGTAATCTAGCAGCACCTTCTCGGTAATATGCTTAATGTACAAGGTGGTTGCGGCCCAAGCTACGGCTGCTGTCAATGCCATCAGATCGCCAATCAAATAATTGGCAGTTGGCCAGGGCGGTCCTGAAATACCGCTATCACTCCACCAAATGCCAGTATCAACCCCAATAATTTGGAAAGGGTCAGTTTATCGCCTCTCAGGAAAAAATGTGCTCCTAAAGCAACCCAAAACGGATGTGTATAAAGCAAGATGAGAGAACGAGAAACAGAGGTATAGACTAAACTCCAGTACAGGAAAAAAAATTCCAACCCAAATAAAAGGCCAATAAGGCCTAACAGGAGGGTCGACGAGAAAAGCCGCCAGATTTTGTTAATACGTAATATACCTTCTCTGATAATACACATCAAGGAGGATGCATCATGCATGTACACTGGACAGATATAGAGCTTGAAGAGCAGTGGTCTTTGAAAGATTGTGAGCGAAAAACCTTGTTGCCTGGCAAATCCCAGGGACAGCTATTAGCAGTTGCTGCTCTGCTGAAATTTTACCAACTCGCTGGACGCTTTCCCGATAATCTGCGTGAAGTGCCGGAGGTTGTCCTGAAGTATCTTCATAAATCACTCACCCTTGACGTCAGTGTTAATCCTGCTTCTGTATACCACCTGTCCTCACGCACCTACGATAGACACCGCGCTGAAATTCGTCAATTCCTCGGCATTCGTAAGGTTGATAGCTCAGATAAGGAACGGGCGAAACAGTGGCTGGTAAACGATATTATTACAGGTGAGCAGAGGGTATCCGAATTAAACGCCGAGCTAGCGGAATGGTTCCGCAGCCAGAACCTTGAGCCAATCTCACCGAAGGCACAGTATCAGCTCATCAAAAACGCCTACCACGATTTTGAGAAGCGGTTTTTCCAGGGAATAACCAAAGCTCTTTCACCATCGTCGAAGCAGGCAATAGATCACTTACTACGTCCACTTGATGAGGAGGTTGTCAACCAAGACACGCGGTTTCAGATGTTGTCCTCCGATCCAGGAAGGCCAAGTCTTAAAACCGTGTTCAAGGAAATTGAGAAACTGGAAGCTATTGAGCAGCTAACGCTGCCCCGCGAATTATTCTCAAATATTCCCGCCAAAGTGCTCCATGCTTACCGCCTGCGAGCCGGTACGGAGTCAATTGCAGAGTTAAGAAAACACCCGGAAACAGTCCGATATGTATTGGTGACTGCGTTCTGTTATGAGGGCCTCATGAGAACATAGCTGTAACAAACGGCGCAATATCGTTGGTGAGGAATATCCGGCAACCATTCTTTTTATTACTTACGGCTGGTCAGTGTCCTCTATCTGCAGCGAGCTGTTGCAATAGTTGGGGAACGCCTTAATGTCTGTGACATTGTAATGCTGGCTCTCTCGTGCCTATTGATCGTTTCTTTGGGAATTTTTCCTGTACCTCTACTGGCTTTATTGAGCTTGTCGTAAGTACGATAAGCCTCCTTTGTGGTTTGACAGGAGCTTTACATTCTCAAATTTTTCTCTCTTAACTTGCAAGAGGGTGGCATCAGGTGGCTGGCTTTCTGGAGCGACGCCTTGACAACGTAGCTCTGAGTAATCCGATTCCTTTATCGCAAAGAGGAGAAATAGTTATGGAATATTATACTATTCCCAATACCGAACTGACAGTTTCCCGCGTTGCTCTGGGCACTTGGGCCATTGGCGGCTGGATGTGGGGCGGCACTGACGAAAAGAACTCTATCGACACAATCCACGCCGCACTTGATAAAGGAGTGACCCTCATCGATACGGCTCCGGCGTACGGCTTTGGCAAGTCGGAGAAAATTGTCGGCAAGGCCGTAGAATTGGCAGGGCGGCGTGACAAACTGTGCCTCTCCACTAAGGTAACTCTGGACTGGAGCGGCGGAAACGGTGTTCGCCGCAACGGCTCCCGCGAGAGAATCATGCAGGAGGTCGAAGACTCGCTCAAACGCCTGCGTACCGATTACATCGATCTCTATTTTGTCCATTGGCCGGATTGTACCCGGCCAATAGCCGATACGGCCAGAGCCATGCGCGAACTGTACGAGCAGTCGGTTATTAAGGCGGTAGGGGTCAGCAATTTCACCCAGGATCAGATGGAAATTTTCCGTCAGGAATGTCCGCTGCATCTCTGTCAACCTCCTTTCAATATCTTTGAACGGTCCATTGAACTCGACATTAAACCCTACTGCGAGCGCAACGATATTACCTTGATGACGTATGGTGCACTCTGTCGGGGACTGCTGAGCGGCAAGATGAGTAAGGAGCGAAGCTTCGATGGCGATGACCTGCGCAACAACGATCCGAAGTTTGCCGCTCCGCGATTCGACCATTATTTATCGGCCGCCGCCAAATTGGCGGAACTGGCGACAGAGCGCTACAATAAATCTATTCTGGCTTTCAGTTTGCGGTGGATATTAGAAAAAGGCATCCCTATTGCGATCTGGGGCGGCCGCAGGCCAGCGCAGATGGATCCGGTCGATGAAATTATGGGCTGGTCGATGGATCTGGCGACTTTGTCGGCGGTCGATTCCATTTTGGCGGAAACCATACAGCAACCGGTTGGTCCGGAATTTATGGCCCCACCAACCGGGCTGATCCCGTAGTACCATAGATGGTTCTCTCGCAAAGTTTTCAAAAAAGTTAAACTTTCCCCTGATATGGTTGACACTGTCAATACAAAACAAGAATCCATTGCCTCTTTTTCATTGCAGTACCAATGCTTGCAATGATGATAATTATTTTCTTCCAGTTCATGACCAGAGACGGGGTCATAGTGTAACGACGGTTGATCAATCTGATATGCGCGGGTTGGGTACCGAATAAATTGGCTTCGTCGTGGAGCTGCCTCTATCTATAAGCGGGAGTTTCAGCTGTTATGCGTATTCCTGTAGGAGATTCGAGGATTCTCCAATCCGTGACCGCGCCTCTGGCAATGAACTGTAAAGACTGTCTTATTTTTTCAATAATCCTCCCTGGGTATATATAATGAAAAATTCATTGAGTTATATTGGACCGCGGCAACGATTCGTGCGTAATACTGCCAACCTTGGCATAATTACTTCTAATGTTAGATAGTTGTAGAGATATTATGAATGGTTCTCATTTAACAATTTATATGATCACAATCTAACGTTTCTCGACAACTAAGGGCAAGGCGAGACGACCTGCAAATTATAGTCTATAATGGGGCATTTCCTTGTTTCGTTCAAAAAGTAGGCTCCAAAGCGATTGAGATGCCCGTTCGATAAGGATTCGTTGTTTCTGCCACCTCCTGGGTGATCACATGTCCTTCCCGCACCAGATCATTCATAATAACACTTTGGTCGAAGACGTTCATGAAGATAAAAATATTTGCCACCAAATGACCGTATCTTATGATCTTTCGCTGTTGATCCCTGGTATTTTCAGCGATAATCCCCTTGTTTCCAAATGTCACGAATTGAATGAAATCGTTGAAGACCTCGCTCACCGTGGTTGCATGGTTCACCTTTCGACGCAAATCAGGATCGCGGATATAGTTCAATAGGTAAGCGCTTCGTACCACTTTTCCTAATTCCTGGAAGGCGAAGTAGAGCTTGTTCTTCCGGCTGTGCGTCCCTAGTTTTCTTAAAATAGTCGACGGAGTCACTCTACCATCCTGGATGGATAGGTGTAGCGACCCGCAATGATAAACGCCGAGACCCGCAATCAAGTTACTTCTGGGCCCACATTAAATGATAATAAGAATAGGCCCCGACCCGAATGGCGCTAGTTTAAGGTGTTTTTTTAGTATAAATCACCTGATAATATAGGCTAAACTTGTTAAATTGAATCATGAAAAAATTAACAAGTTCTCAACTAAAGTTGCCCGGTTTTCATTTGCCTTCTCGAGGGCGAAAACCTCGTTCAGTTCAGCAGATATTTGCTGCCAGAATTGCCTCTTTCAAGCGGAAATCATTTAAACAGATCGGAGAGATATTCGGCCATTTTATCCCTAGAGACTGTCTCAGGCCAGAGCAATTCGGAGTTATGAGTCGTCGAAGTATTTTCTCCAAGGAAAATACATTTTGGGCATTTTTAGGCCAAGTCATGGATGCTGCTGGTGGCTGCAAAGAGGTGGTCAGGAAACTTCAATCATATGCGTCACTCAAAGGGATGAGGATCCCTTCATCCTCAACAGCATCGTACTGTACCGCTAGAAAAAAGCTGGATGAACAAAGCCTCTCTGACATTTTTCAATATACTGCTGTGCATGGTGACAAGCCGACTAAAACCGGCTTGTTGAGAAACCGCAGAGTTGTAGTTGTTGATGGGACTGGGCTCAGTATGCCAGACACACTAGAAAATCAGGAGGTGCCCTCTGTGGCCACAATCAGCAACGCAGAAACCTGGTTGTGGTTTTCCGTCTGCGCGAGTATATGCTTGCTTCTCTCTGGAAAGCGGCTCTTTGCTCAGTTATGAACTTGGAAACCAAAAGAACCACGAACTTCCACTGTTTCGTAAACAGTGGAAGACGTTCAGGACCGGGGACATCTTTCTTGGAGACAAGGGATTTTGTAGTTATTTTGACACGGCAAAGCTAAAGGAGCGAGGTGTTGATAGTGTTATTACGCTTGCCCGAAGGAAACCTGCCAACAAATCGAAATGTCTGGGAATTCTTGGGCCAAATGACCTGCTTACAAAATGGAATCGTCCTAAGTATGCACCTCAATTGTCTTATTCCAGAGAGACGCTGGTTCGTGGTCAGCAAGAAGTCAATGGTCTTGCCTTCTTTGTCAACAGCTCGATACAGATAATGCCATTTGCCTTTGACCTTGATGTAGGTCTCATCCATTCGCCAGCTGGTGCCAACAGCTTTCTTCCTTTTCCGGAACTCAACTTCGAGAATCGGTGTATATTTGACGACCCATCGTTGAATCGTAGCGTGATCGAGCTCAACGCCTCTTTCTTCCATGAGTTCTTCGATATCACGATAGCTCAGGCTGTACCGCAGATACCAGAAAACCGCTTGAAGGACGATGCTCTTCGGAAAATGCCCACCGTGAAACCTTTCCTTACCTGCCATTGACACTTCCTCCACGGAAAACGAAAATATCATAGCAGAAGCCGGCAAAGCAGCCAATGGCAGAGTCAAGTTTGCGACAGAACCCTATCAACGCCGACGATGGTCAGAAATGGAGCAATTGAATCGGTTGATTCTCTGGGAGTAGCTGGGATTTGGAAATGCTTTTACAATGTTAGGTTAGTCTGCGTAATTTTGATTTTTAAAAAGTTAAATACAGATTTTAATGTTGCTGGGTTTTCGAGACACCTTCATAGTTTTATTCACAATAACAATCTCAAATTTGCAATTGGTAGCAAATTGGAAGAGATTGGGTTTTTAATTCTTAATCGTCTGGCTTGGACAGGAGTCAGATGTTATCGAAATATATGGACTCTCCCGACAAACTGAAGTAGAAAACCGGCACAATATGTTGACAGGAGAAAACTTCCTGCCACCTTTGGGTTTGAAAAAGAGCATCAAGGGCAATTCACGCAAGAACTGACGCTTGAAACAAGTGATTCACTTACACAAACCAACGGACGATTCAATGAAATCAATCTGCGTGTTCCTGGGATCAAGCACCGGCAAGCATCCGGCCTACATGGAAGCCACCGCCGCCCTCGGCCGCGAATTGGCCAAACGAGCTATGACCTGTATCTATGGCGGTTCCTGTACGGGTCTCATGAACCAGCTTGCCGAGAGCGTTCTCAAGGCGGGAGGAGAAATTGTCGGCGTCACAGTGCAGGCCTTGAAAGACAAGGAAGAATTCCACAAAGGACTGACCCGGCTTCATGTCGTGCCGACCATGCACGAACGCAAGACACTTATGATCGAACTGTCGGACGGGTTTGTCGTTCTGCCAGGTGGTATCGGAACCTATGACGAGTTTTTCGAGGTCTACACCCTCAGGCAACTGGGATTCCACTCCAAACCCTGCGGCCTGCTGGACGTGAATGGTTTTTATGTGCCCTTGAAGCAGATGCTTGGCAAAGCCGAGCAGGAAGGGTTTATGAAACAACCTTATCGAGAGACAATTGCCGTGTCTTCGGACCCGTCGGAAATTCTGGATTTGTTGGCCACGACAAAGGGGTTTACGCTGTAGGCTGGAGATGCGGCGTAGAGAGGGACTGCAATTGTTTTTCCACCTTAAGTCAATAATAACATTCAGAAACATGTGTATTGGCCCTTATTAATCTTATCTTATTCACAGAATACTGATGATAACTTATGCATCGCTAGTTATAACAACGCTATTTTGGGGTGGAACTTTCATTGCGGGAAGAACTCTTGCTGGTTCGGTGCCCCCTGCAAATTCAGCATTCTTACGATTTACAATCGCCACTCTGGTTCTGCTGATTTTAGCTCGCTTGATTGATGGTAAAATTACAATCCCACCTCGCAAGGAATGGTTCTCTTTGCTACTCCTTGGAATGACAGGAGTGTTTAGTTACAATATTTTGTTTTTCACCGGCCTACAACATATTGAAGCTGGACGGGCTTCCCTTATTATTGCTCTAAATCCTCTGGCAATTACACTTACCGCGGTCATATTTCTGGGGGAGCGGCTAACGTTTAAACAGTTTATAGGCATACTCGTTTCCCTGATCGGTGCACTTTTCGTTATTAGCAATGGTCACCCAAGTGCTATTATTTCTGGAGGTTTCGGTATCGGTGAAGCCGCAATTCTTGGCTGTGTTGCCAGTTGGACTGCATATTCAATTATTGGCAGGTCTGTACTGAAATCAGTGTCCCCACTGGCGGCTGTCTTTTATTCTTCACTTATAGGTACACTTCTGCTTTTCCCGCTTGTATTGATAAATCATTCAATCAACGAAATTCTTTCCTATTCAGTATATGACTGGACCAGTCTAATCTTTTTGGGCCTTTTTGGTACAGCAATAGGTTTTTCATTATACTATCAGGCAATTAGAAAAATTGGGGTCTCACGCTGCAGCGTATTTATAAATCTTGTCCCCCTCTTTTCAATACTACTTTCCTGGCTCATTCTTAAAGAATCAATAAAATTTTCTGTACTGGCTGGTGGTCTAATTTTGCTTGCAGGAGTATATCTCACCAACAGTTCTCCCAAGAAATAAACAATTATGGAAACCAATACCTTTTGGGTCATTGATGTTTCCAGAGATTATCAACCAAGATAATTGCACCATTCTTCCAGCATCGGATGATTGATATTTTCGTATCGTGCAGAGATTTCCGAGTTTATGTCAGACATGCCATGGTCTCAGACCCCGAGGAAGCAGACATCTCCTTGCCTTGAAACGGCGATGTCCGTGTTGACTTCCACTCGTAACACAGTGTCGTCCTTTCCGATGTAATTACGAGGCTCATTCCCTTCAACCTTTCGGCTTACGGCCTATCTGCTTGCTGTCTTACGCTTAAAGCTCTATGTTACCATCGAGCCCCCAAAGACTTGCTACCTGGTGGCTGGCTAACCTTCCGGGGTGAGCTTCACACCCGCTGGATTACACGACCTTGCCCGGCCGCACGCTACGTATTCTCTGGAAAAATCAATAATTAAAAGCGCTCCATTTTGCTCCATTTTTCGGAAATATTCTTGAATTTTCGTAAGTTCCGGGATGCTCCATTTTGATCGGAGTTATGTTCGAAAGTGGTGTTTGAGGGAGC
>AMWB02101066.1_pt1 | contig 33582 bp, 28 predicted proteins | sample 200311 | NCBI WGS metagenome assembly AMWB02 (sample SAMN02737377, study PRJNA173069) | bioreactor metagenome | biome: anode biofilm in microbial fuel cells | place: USA: California | collected 2010-12-16
ATGGTCTGACACCGTAAGCTTCAACACCTGGCTGACTTATACCCACGACATTGATGTACAGGAGCAATCAGGCCTCTTTGATTTGACGCTTTCCCTCTCCTGGGAACCCTCCCCTGACTGGAAAATTGAAATTGTGGGACATAACCTCTTGCATGATGATAGGCAACAAAGCCTGTCTGAAATCATCAGTATGGTTTCAACCCAGATCCAGCGGGGAGGCTTTATCCGGCTGACCTATGAATTTTAAATTTTGGAAATTCCCATAAGAGCCTGCTGTATTTGATGCCACAAAAATAAAGTACCTGCCGCCTTAGAGGAAGGGAGGCGGCAGGTACTTTAGGCATCTCGCGCGTAAGGAGGACGCCAAGCAAATATGCAGGTGGTTGCGTTAACTTTATTTAGTACATTATTCTTGCCTGCATAGGAGGAAAATGCCCGGCCGCTGTCGAAAGTTCCGAAGCAGCAGCCTGGCATGATTAATGGCTACCTAAAAAGTCAGGATATGCATTACCACCATGTTCTATAGAGTCGAGTCCTTCTATCTCTTCTTCCGCAGATACTCTTAGGCCCATGGTAGAGTCAATAATTTTGAACAGGATAAAAGCCGTGCAAAATGTCCATGCAAAACAGGAAACAATACCAACGCACTGTACGGACAAAATTTTGATGCTTGTGCCGCCGATGTTAAAGATACCTGCAGCAAGGGTTCCCCAGGCACCGCAGACACCGTGTACGGAAACTGCGCCAACGGGATCGTCAACTCTGATTTTATCAAAAAACAGTACAGCGAAAACGACCAGACAACCTGCAATGGCGCCGATAATAATAGAAGACCCAGGTGTTACATTAGCGCAGCCGGCAGTAATACCCACCAGACCAGCCAGGGCACCGTTCAGACTCATGCCCACTTCAGGTTTTCCAAACTTAATCCAGGAAACGATCATAGCGACAACACAGCCCGCAGCTCCAGCCAGGTTGGTGTTTACAAAAATCATTGCAATGTCTTTATTTGCGGCAGTGGTGGAACCCGGGTTGAAACCAAACCAACCAATCCACAGGATAAACACGCCAAGGGCGGCTAGGGGGATATTGTGACCAAGAATCGGTTTAATACCACCGTCTTTGGTGTATTTTCCAAGCCGGGGGCCAAGAACAATGGCGCCTGCCAGGGCTGACCAGCCACCAACGGAATGGACAACGGTGGAGCCGGCAAAATCAATGAACCCGAGGCCTTCAAGCCAGCCGGAACCATTGAACAACGACCCCCATGCCCAGGAACCGAAAATGGGATAAATAAATGCGCTCACAACGGCACTATATATAAGATATCCCGTAAATTTGGTCCGTTCAGCCATGGCACCGGAAACAATGGTGGCAGCCGTTGCGGCAAACACCACCTGGAACATCCAGAAAGCCAGTACCCAGGGGTCTCCACCTACTTTAAAATCACTGAGGAAAAATCCGGTGGTACCAAAAAAACCGGTTTTAGAGGTACCGAACATCAGGCCAAAACCAATGGCCCAGAAGACAAGTGAGCCCATGGCAAAGTCCATCAGGTTTTTCATCATGATGTTTACAGCGTTTTTGGCACGGGTGAACCCTGCTTCCACCAGGGCGAACCCGGCCTGCATAAAGAAAACAAGGGCTGCAGAAACAAGGGTCCAGACATAGTCGGCATGGGTCTGGACCAGCTGAATGGCCTCGGCATTAGAGACCACTGTCGGGGGATCGTCTGTACCGGCCCATGCTGCTGTGATGGTGCAAGCCAACGAAGTCAGAATCATCAGTGCATACTTCATTTTTTTTAACCTCCTTAATTAATATCAATTATTTAAATTTTATAAAGCTTCTGTTCCGGTTTCACCTGTACGAATACGAACAACATTTTCCACAGGAAGAACAAATATTTTACCATCACCGATTTTCCCTGTTTTCGCTGTTTCTACTATTGTATCCACCACGGCTTGAACCTGGTCATCGGCAACACAAATTTTCAATTCAACTTTGGGTACAAAATCTGTCTGGTATTCTGCACCTCGGTATACCTCTTTGTGTCCTTTCTGACGGCCAAATCCCTTAACTTCCGAAATAGTCATACCGTTAATACTGATTTTGGATAACGCATCTTTAACCTCATCCACCTTAAACGGTTTAATCACTGCCACAACTTCTTTCATATTTACTCCCTTTGTTAATATGTGCGTTAAAACAAGTTACGCTTTACGCTTTGTAAAAAGCAAGAGAGGTGCCAAAAATTATTTTTTTTGATATTTTAACACATCTATTTGAAATTATTAATATATTTTACTTTGGTTTTTCAGAACACGTCTCAATACAAATAACATTTTTGGAATATAGTAGGTTACATTAATGTAATTTCATGCTTATAGATAAAACAAAGGCGCGAAAATCAAGACATTTTTGTATTTTCATACACAAAACGATAATTAAGAAGCGAAAATCAGTGCTTACAGGCCCTCAAAAGGGCATTAAAATTTCATGCAGGGTCTTTCCAGTGGAATATCCCCTGGAAAAACAATTATGTAGAATGTTGCAGGATCCAAGAGCAAGCGACCACTTTGGAAATTGATACAGAATGGATGCGCAGCACCTGTAAAGCCGCAAATCCAGCTGTAAAGCCCCGAGGGCCTGCCGGTAGAAGCCAAGGGCATCTGAAGGCGTAAGCGATTTACGTCCAACAGTATGTTCAATGGCCCGGGCTGAAAGGATACCGGATTTCAACGCAGAATAGATCCCCTCCCCCAACAAAGGCTCGGCCAGACCGGCTGCATCTCCTGCCAGAAGCACACGCCCTGTTCCCAGATGCACTTTGCCATAGCTGGTGGCAATGGGATACCCCTTAACATCGCTCAGGATATCTGTTTTAAGCCTGTCTTCGGCATAGTTTTTTAATAAATCCCGGTTCATGGTTCCATTGGGCATAGCACTGAAAATGCCGATATTCACGTGGGTTTTGCGGGGAAATATCCAGTAATACCCTTGAATGTCCCTGGAAAAATCAAATGTCATGGGATGAAGTCCGGCATTTTTCACAGGCACATCAGCTTCCAGGGCAGGCAGCTTAATGATACGCGACTTTTGACCGCCAATGAGCCTGCGAATCTTTGAATTGGCACCATCGGCCCCGATCAGGTATCCGGCCCTGAGAATATCGGTTTTACCATCAGAGGAAAGGGTCAGGTTGACACCACAATCGTCCTGATCAAGCCGGATGATCCTGCCTATTTTTCGAAACCGGCACCCGGCCTGTACCGCTTTTTCCAGGGAATAGGCATCCAAATCCATCCTTTTGGTGATGTAGCACAAAGGGGCCTTGGCTTTGACTGTAAAAGAAACGTTTCCCGGACGGATAATTTTCACCTCCCGGCAAGTGCGGCGGATGAGACAGGAAATATCAAAGGGGAACAGAGCCATGGCCTTGGGCGTAATCCCGCCTGCGCATGCTTTTTTCCTGGGAAAATCTTTTCTGTCCAACAACAGCACAGACAACCCCGCACGCCCTAAAAGATAACCGGCAACTGTTCCGGCAGGCCCGGCACCTATGATAATGACATCATACATACCAAACTTCTACCAGATTTTAAAAAAAGGGCCAAACCTTTTTCTTTGTCCTGTTTCGCAAATAGGGCAAAAACCCCTGCGATTCCAAATTTCAATCTTTCCTTTCAATCTTTCCACAATCATAACACGCGACAATTTATAATTTTTCACCATTGACAAAAACTCAACCACGCGATTAAATATTAGGTTAATCGAATTCTCAAATCGAGTACTAGAATTGAACCTAATATTTATTTTGATTGGGCATACAGCCAATGCAGAAGCGTGTTAAAGAAAAAAAACAAGAAAATGAAAATGATACAATCACGGCATTGAATTTATGCAAAAATGCCCGAGACCTTATTCGCATTCGAAAGCCGGAACAAGCAGAACCCTTATTACTGGCCGCCCTGGAAGTATCACCTAAAAACCCTTATGTCCTGGTTGCGTTAGGTGATGTCAAACGAATGCAAAAACAATTTAAAACCGCTGCAAAATATTATCAAAGTTGCCTTGATGCAGACCCGCTTAATCCTTTTGCCATGTCCGGTCTTGGCGATGCATACAGGGGCACCAACAACCTGGACAGTGCCATTGAAATTTGGACCAAGGCCCTGGACACCCACCCTGAAAACTACCTGGTGATGACCCGGCTGGCCGATGCGTTGACCAAAAAAGGGGATTTTACCACTGCCAGACAAATATATGAAAGATCCATCAGGCTGAATCCTGATGATCCCTTTGCCCTGTCAGGTCTTGGCAACATATATGTTCGCCTCAAGGAATTTGACCTGGCCGGCCCGCTTCTTGAGAGGCTTGTAGCCAAACAGCCCCAAAATCCCAGAGCCATCGGCGCACTGGCCAACTTTTACCGCAGACAGGGAGACTTTGCCAATGCAAAGGCTCTATTCCAACGGATTCTGGAAGTTGATTGCCGGAATGTCTATGCAATGGACGGGCTGGCAGATTGTGCCCGGGGCAACAAGGAATACGAAAAGGCAAAACAGCTGTGGGAAAAAGCCATGGCAGCCGGAATGAATCGAGCAATCGCCCAAACCCGGATCGCAGATGCCTGTTTGCAGATGGAACAATTCGCCCAGGCAAGACATTATTATGATCAGGTGTTGTCTGTGTCTGAAGACAAATTTGCCCTGTTGGGGCAACTGCGTCTGATCGAAACAGAACCGGAGGACAAACAAAATAAGATTATTGATGCAGCGAAAATTTTTGACCGGTTACTGGTACTTGATCCATCTGATCACCGGACACTGAATGAATTCAACGCATTCAGGATACGGTATCCGGAAATTGATGCCTATATCCAGGCCTGATCCAGGCCTATTGTTCCTGATTTTCAATCAGGACATTTTTTAAAAAAAGGGTCCATCAAAATGACTGATAAACTTAACCTTCCCTCCCAATCGGATATACAGGCAGTCTTAACCCTTGACCGGGATACCCTGCCAAGTTTTCCACAGGTAGCCGCTAAACTGCTTGAAGTATCAAAAAACGATACAGCATCCCTGGAGGAGGTGGCAAAAATTGTTGAGACGGACCCCGGCATTTCCATCCGTGTACTGGAGCTGGTCAACTCTGCATTTTTCGGTTTGAGCCGAAAAGTGACCACCCTGTCGGATGCAGTTGTCATCCTGGGCCTTGATGAACTCAAAAAATTGGCCTTGAGCATCGCTATTTTTGAAAAAATATTTAAAACCGGGTATACAAAAGAGTTTAACCGCCTGATGTTCTGGCGCCACAGTCTTGCTGTTGCGGTGCTGAGTATGAAAATAGCCCAAAAAGTTGCATACCCAAATCCGGAAGAAGCATATACTGCCGGGTTGCTCCATGATGTTGGAAAAATATTTTTAGATCTGCAGGGGCATCGCAGCTATGGCGAATTTATTAAAAATCTGTCGGAATCCACAGACCTTGTTATTGAAAAAGAAAGATCTGAAATCGGTCTGGGCCATGATGATATCGGGGCCTTTTTCTGCACCCGGTGGCAACTTCCCGAAAACCTTGTACTGGCGGTAAAATACCACCACCAATCCTTTGAGAACCACGACCTGACTGAGGATGAAAAACAATTGATTGCCATTGTATCTATGGCAGATTTCCTATGCTGGACCCAAGGCATGGGGTCCTTTGATTTCATCCGTCCTCCCATTCTTGCCCCGGAGGTGGAAACCTGCGTTAATCCGGAAAAAATCAATATTATCAACTGTATTCTTGACATGAACAAGGAAATCGAAGATATCTCAGCCTTTTACCAGTTTGTTTTCCCAACGGTAAATCAGCTTAAGGAAAACCTACTGTGGGCAAACATCAAACTGTCCCGAGCCAACACAAAATATTATTACCAGGGGGACCCAACGAGCCGAACACAGGATACCCCATTAAGCGAGGACGGACTTTTGCCCCCGGACATTGGTTTTGAGATGGGCAAATCCCTGTCCAAGGCCCAAACCGTCAAGCAGGTTCTGGATATTGTCTTGTACCAGGTGGGCTGCATTTTTCAACCCTGCCACTGGTCCATCCTGCTCAAGGACGCCAAAACCGGTGACATGGTTTTTTCCGTGGTGGTAGGTACCAACAGCAGGCGTCTGCAGGGGGTGAGACTGCCCAAGGGTGAGGGGATTGCAGGATATGTCATGAAAACAGGCAAGCCACTGGTGGTTGATGATGTAACAAAGGACAAAAGATTCAGCAACAGAGTGGACAAATACACCCGGTTCAACACCCGTTCCATCATTGCCACGCCGTTGAAAACCGATAACAAAATTTTTGGTGTTATAGAACTGGTCAACCGGGTTAATGAAGAAACGTTCAGCGAACAGGACCTTGGCCTGCTCTCCTCCATTGCCGAATATGCCGCCATTGCCATTGAACGATCCTACTATCACCAGGCACTGACCAACCTTGCCACCCGGGACAGTCTGACAGGTATAAAAAACAGATTCAGTTTTGAACGTACCGTGTCTAACCTGGATGACTTCCAGGCCCGGTTTGGTCGGGTTTTTTCAGTCCTCATTCTTGTGGTGGATGGCATGGCACGGCAGTACGAAACCCTGGGACAGGATAAATGTGATACGGCCCTCAAGGAACTGACCACCATTCTGAATAAAACCAAACGCCGTGAAGACCTGATTTTCAGGTATGCAGAAAACAGCTTCCTTGTTCTGTTGCCCTTGACCTATTCCGATGGTGCCCAGAAAGCCCTGGCAAGGATAAAAAAAGCCCTGACCCTAGCACCGTTGGATTGTAAGCAAATTTTCTCCTCTGTCACCATCCAATCACACACAATGGCAGCTGAAGATGCCGGTCAGCTCAAAAACCTTTTGGCCCAGATCCTTTCCAAAACCCGCCAGCCTGACCAGGAAAGCGAGGTGGCAGATATGCAGGAAAACATCCAGGTGCTGGTAGAAAATGAAATGGCTCTGGCAGAGGGTGAAAACGCAAAAGAAACTTTACCTGAACACGCCTCGAAACAAGACATTAAAAACTTTGGAAAATCCGTATCTCTGCAGGGCCAGTTCAAACGCCTTAAAACCGGAGAATTTGGAAAAATCCGTGTGGAGCAGGTATCATTATCCGCCATTGGCATCAGGATATCAAAATCCCATCGCATCCTTGTCAATGATTTTTTGGATATTGAATTCAACCTGGATGATATCAAACGAGCACTGGTTAAACGCAGAGTGGTGGTCAGACAGATCCAGGGGAATTACATTTACGGAGAATTTTACAACCCGCCGCCCTATGCAAAGAATCTGGGCTTTTATATTTTTAGTTAGTGTTTGAACGAAAAGTCACCCATCTGCGGCGTTGCAAGAAAAGTTGCAATCCTCACAACCATCAGGTTGCTCCGGTTACAATTTTTCTTGCGCCTTGCATATAGGCAACTTTTGGTTCAAACACGGGTTTCCGTTCAGGCACTATTTAGGGACTTATCACCGGCCTTGGGTTTTCAGCTTTTCAACCATTTCAGACACCAGTTTTCCCCCGGATGTTCGGGCCGTAGGATTAACTTTTACCAGCTGTTCCCAGGCCTCAATGGCTTTGGGGAGATCATTGAGGTCGTGCATATAGACAATCCCCTTGTTAAACCAGGCGGTTTCAAAATCGGACTGAACCGTAATGGCTTTGTTAAAGGCTGTCAGGGCTTTTTCAGGTTCATTGTTCCGTTGATACATTACCCCAAGGTCCGTGAGAACATGTGGATTATCGGGCTGAATGGACAGGGATTTCTCATAGGCATTGATAGCATCCCCAAAACGGTCTATATCAAAAAAGGCATTGCCCAGCTCAACCCAGGCTTTCACATTATCGGGATTTTCTTTTACAAACGTCTGCAATTCCCTAATGTGTGGATCTGCCATGGTTGCAAGGCCCGGGCTTTGATCGCCACCAGCCTCTTTTTCAGGCGCGGGCATGCCTTTTGGCATATTCCCCACCATAGCCGGTGGCATATGTCCCATCCCCGGCTGTTTTGAATCCGCCAGCTTAAACGATGTATATACGGTACCAATCAAAAATCCCAATGTCAGGGAGATCAGAAGGGAGATATAAAAGGCCTGACGGGTCATCATTTTCTCTTTTTTTGTGTCCTGATTCATTTTTCCTGCTTTAAACAATCTTTAATTAAGAAACGTTCTCGTTGACTTTTCGTTTTTTGATCTGGTTATAAAGGGAAACCAATTTGCGGTCTGTCTCGTTAAGCCGGTCGGCAAGGACTGTGAAAAGATGCTTGGCTACATCAGGATATTTTTCTATAATTTCAATCAGCTTGTCTCCCGGAAACCGTTTGATCTTGGAGCGTCCCTTTGAAATAATAGACGCAGACCTTGGCGTTCCGGTTATGGCGGCCATCTCACCGAAATACTCTCCGGGCTGGGTGATTTCTGCGATCATTTTACCGCCCTTGACCACATAGACAGCGCCTTGAACAAGCTTGAAAAAATCAATATCCGTGTTTCCTTCACGGATGATTACATCCTTGTCCTCGTATTGTTCAATGTCGGGGTTCACCAGATAGGCCGGCAGGGCCTCTTTTGATATAACGGTTTTTTTTAACACTTCTTCCAGGGATATCTCTCCGGATTTTATCTTAACCAGGCCTGCATCCCGAAGCGTGATCATGCCTTCGGCGACAGCCACCTTGCGCAACTGGTCTTCCGGCACTTCGGCAGAAATGGCTTTGGCGACCTCATCGGTCACTTCCATGAGTTCATACAGCCCGACCCTGCCCTTGTATCCGGTGCCGTTGCAGTGGGGGCAGCCTTTAGGGCCGTAAATGGTCAGATCGGGGATCTCACGCTTGTTAAATCCGTGCAATTCCAGCTCTTCCGGATTATACCCGGTGACCACCTGCTTGCAATCCGGACAAAGCCTGCGCCCAAGCCGCTGGGATAAAACCATGGTAACGGATGAGGCCAGCATATAAGGTGGAATGCCGATATCCACAAGCCTTCCAATGGTGGACGGACAGTCATTGGTATGCAGGGTGGCAAACACAAGATGACCTGTCATGGCAGCTTTGATGGCAATCTCTGCCGTATCCATATCACGAATCTCACCCACCATGATAATGTCCGGATCCTGTCTGAGAAAGGCTTTCAAGGCTGCGGCAAAGGTCATGCCCACCTCCTCTCTTACCGGTACCTGGTTAATCCCCTTAAAATTGAACTCCACAGGATCTTCGGCTGTCAGAATTTTGATATCATCTTTGTTCAGACGGTTAAGAATGGAGTACAGGGTCGTGGTTTTACCCGAACCCGTGGGTCCTGTAACCAGAAGCAGGCCATAGGGTCTGGATATACAGCGTTTGAGCATCTCAAAGGTGCCGGATTCAAACCCTAGGCGGCTCAGATCAACGCTCAATGCGCTCTGGTCGAGGATACGCATGACAATACTCTCGCCAAAGAGGGTGGGCAAGGAGGAGACACGAAAGTCCACGGATTTTTTCTTGCCCAGCCGAAGTTTGATTCGACCGTCCTGGGGCACCCTGCGCTCGGCAATGTCCAGGGAGGCCAGAATCTTTATCCTTGAAATAACGGCATTTTTAATTGACAACGGCAGATTCATAGCCTTGTACATGCCGCCGTCCAAGCGGTAACGCACCTGAAAAGATTTTTCAAAGGGTTCGATGTGTATATCTGAGACGCCGTCATTGATTGCTTTGGTTAAGATGCCGTTTACCAGTTTTATGATGGGTGCATCCGAGGCCATGAACTGATCCTGGCCGAAACTCGTATCGGCACCGGCTACCTCAAGTTCCTCTGCCGCCTCGGAAACCAGGGAGCCGAAATCCTCAACAGAGGTTACCGGTTCATCATCTTCTGCCTCGTCATCAAAATGAAGAAAACTTTTATACTCCGCATCGGAAATTTTATAAAAATCACGATACGCCTGGATGATATCATTTTCAGTGGAGACAAGGGCCCGTATGTTTTTTCCCGTTTTCTTTCCAAGCTCAGCAACCACATCCGTATCCGTGGGCTCCGCCATGCAGACCTGCAAATCGTCCCCAGCCAGTTTCAAGGGGAAAACCAGATGATTTTTAGCTTGATCATAAGGCAGAATTTTCAATGCCTGGGGATCCGGCTTTATTTCAGAGAACCCGACAATCTTGTAGTTGTATATTCGCCCCAGCACATTAACGATGGTATCCGGATCAATGTAGCCTTTCTGGAGCAAAATACTCGAAAGCCGCTCGTTGGTCTTTTTCTGGATCGCGAGGGCCTCATTGAGCATAATGGAGGTAATCTGTCCTTCTTTAGAAAGGATTTCACCGATTTTAACTTTACCGGCACCAGACTGATCTTTAATGGTAGATTTAAGGCTGGACCCGGATTTTAAAACAGTGCTGTTAGCCATTCAGATGTCCTGAAACTATTACTACTTTTTGTGATTTTTGACCACCCGGATACTACCGGCCAGTACCAAAAGGAAACCTACGAAATAGGAACAGAACTTTATAATTCCGATCTTATTTTTAAAAAATTCAATGGTCTCAATTTGGGGTATCACATGGGGAACCCTTATGAAAACGGCGATGCCCACCACGATCAAAATAATACCATAATAGAATTTAAGCCTTTGTTTGTCCATTTCAATCCCCACTTTCAAGGCAGAATATTTCTTGGTCAAATTTCTTTTTTATTTTGTCTGCCCTTTCGGTTAGTTCCGCAAGGGTGTCAAACAGGGTTTCAATGTCTGATTCCAGTTTAGCATGTTCTTTGGATAAAGTGGCAATTTTTAATCCGTCCTGGTCCTGGGAGGCGTCAAGCAGGTCGTCGTTCACCCGGGCCATTTTGGTCTCCTTTGCCTCTATCTCATTTTCAATTTTGTTTATTTTTTTATTTATCGGTGTCAGTTGCTTTGACCTTTCGGCCAAAGCTTGCGATTTTTTTTTACGCAATTCTTTTTTGGGAAGCTGTGCGCTTTTTTTGCGCTTGACAGGGATCATTTCTTCATCCTCCCATCCCTGTTTTTCAAGAAATTCCTGGTAGGTGCCCTCAAATATGTCAATGCCGTCGGCAGTAAATATCACCAGGCGATTTGCCAGGGCATACAGAAACATCTCGTTATGGGTAACAAGAACCACAGCGCCTTCAAAGGCATTTAAGGCCTCCACAAAGGCATCGCTTGATTCAATGTCCAGATGGTTTGACGGCTCATCCAAAAGCAGAAGATTCAAAGGCCGGATCAGAAGCTTAGCAAGCATGACCCGGGCTTTTTCTCCGCCGGACAGCACACTGATCTTTTTTAAGGCTGCATCCTGCTCAAACATCATGGCACCGCAAATATTTCTGGCAGTCTGGCGGTCTGTTTCAGGATAGGCATGCAAAAGCTCTTCTTCCACAGTGAATTGCGGATGTAAGGTCTGGATATTGGTCTGCTCAAAATATCCGGTCTCCACACCTGGGTTGGGCTTCACCCATCCTTCATCCGGATTCATATTCTGACTGATCAATTTGAGTAGTGTGGTTTTTCCTTTACCGTTTTTGCCAATCACGCCCACACGGTCACCCGGGTATATGGTCAAGGAAAAATTTTTGATCAAAGGGGTCTTTTTTTCGTACCCAAAACTCAAATCCTCGACGGTCATCACCTGTTTACCGGCAAAAGGTAAATAGTTAAAGGAAAAATCCAGATTTTTAAGTTCTGCCAGTTTGTCTTTTGTTTCAAGCTTGGCCAGGGTCTTAATCCTGGACTGCACCATGTTGGCCAGCCTTGCCTTGGCCCGAAACCGGGAAATGAACAGTTCAATCTCTTTTTTGCGTTTCTCATCATTGACCCGGGTTTTTTCATAGATCTCTTCGTCCTGGGCCACCTGAAGATAATATTTGGACGTGTCGCCCTGTATCTTTTTCATCTTGCGACGGTGAATCCCCACAATATGGGTGACCACATTATCCATGAATCCGCGGTCATGGGTAACCAGAAGCATCTCCCTTGGCCAGGAAATAAGAAACCCTGTAATCCAGCGGATGGATGTAATATCCAGATAGTTGGTGGGCTCGTCAAGGATTAACAGATCCGGTTCAGACACCAGTACCTTGGCAAGGTTTAAACGCACCTGGTAGCCACCGGAAAACTGCATGGGATCCTTTTGCATATCCTGTTCTGAAAACCCAAGGCCTGACAAAATTTTTTCAGCTTTCCAGAAATGATCACGTTCATGATCAGGCAGACCAAGCATGGCCTCTCCAAGAACAGTGGGTCGGCTGAATTCTATATGCTGGGAAAGCACACCGATCCGATATCCACTGGGTATAATAATACGCCCGTCATCGGGGTGATCCATACCTGCTATGATATTTAAAAGCGTGGTTTTACCATGGCCATTTCTTCCCACCAGGCCCACCCGTTCACCGGAATTGATCTGCATGCCGGTATTGTCAAGCAGTACATGATCTGCGAATCCTTTGGTTATGGATTCTATATTCAGCATTTATTCCTCCTGTTTGCACCTGTCAAGCGGCGATAACGTGCCAAGGCACACCATTTTAAAAAATAGCAATATTATCATCGACGCGGTAATTTATAAACATTAGATTTCAATGTTGACTTGATTTTCCAATTTTTTAATAGTAGACGTTAACATTTGGCAGGCTTTAGTAAAAAAAATCGAATTCCGGCTGGTTCCACGGCTTGGGCAAGCTAAATATCAATATGTCCTTAAACATATAAACGGTGAGTTAAAATGACCAAATACATTTATGAGTTCGGCCCTGATAAAACGGAGGGCGATGCAAGTCAGAAAAACCTTTTGGGCGGCAAAGGCGCCAACCTTGCAGAAATGGCAAAGCTAAAACTGCCTGTTCCGCCAGGATTTACCATATCAACGGAATGCTGCAATCACTATTTTAATTTAAACGGACGCTTTCCGGATACCCTTGAAGAAGAAATCCTTAAAGCCATGGCCAATATTGAATCCTATACAGGCATGATTTTTGGTGATCCGAAAAATCCATTACTGGTATCCTGCCGATCCGGAGCAAGAAGCTCAATGCCCGGAATGATGGAAACCATATTGAACGTCGGCCTGTGTACAACTACAATCCCGGGACTGATCAAAAAAACCAATAATGAATGGTTTGTCTATGATGCCTACCGTCGGCTGATCATGATGTATTCAGATGTGGTTATGGAAAAAGCGGAACAGATCCGTCCCAAGGACGGCATGGGTATTCGTCTGAATCTTGAAATGATGATGAACAATCTGAAAAACGACAAGGGCTATGACAATGACACGGATATTTCCACCGAAGATTTAAAGGCTCTTTGCGAACGATTTAAGAAAAAAATCCGGGAAGATCTGGGTGCCGATTTCCCCGATGATCCCAAAGAGCAGCTTATGGGTTCCATCGGTGCCGTATTTAAAAGCTGGAACGGCAAACGGGCAGTATCCTACCGCCGCATTGAACATATTCCGGACAGCTGGGGCACGGCCGTCAATGTCCAGACCATGGTTTTCGGCAACATGGGCGACACCTCGGCCACAGGCGTTGCCTTTACCAGAGACCCGGCCACAGGGAACAATAAATTTTATGGAGAATGGCTGGTCAATGCCCAGGGCGAGGATGTGGTGGCAGGCACCAGAACCCCCAATCCTTTGAACACCGACACCAAAAACTCACAGAATAAACACCTGCCCTCCCTGGAAGAATCCATGCCCCAGCTTTACAAGCAGTTGTTCGACATCAGGAATCTTTTAGAAGCCCATTACAAGGATATGCAGGACATTGAATTCACCATCCAGGAAGGCAGGCTTTACATGCTCCAGTGCCGGGTGGGCAAACGCACTGCCACCGCTGCCCTGAACATGGCCATGGATATGCTTGAAGAAGGCACCATTGATGAAAAAACCATGGTATGCCGTCTTGATCCTAAAATTCTGGATGACATGCTTCACCCCATTGTGGACCCGGATGCGGAAAAAACAGCCGTCAAGGTCGCTGAAGGCCTGCCTGCAGGACCCGGCGGTGCATGGGGACAGATTGTGTTCACAGCCGAAGACGCGGTTCAATGGGCCAAATCAGATAAAAATGTTATTCTGGTCCGTGAAGAGACCAATCCCGAAGACATTGAAGGCATGCGGGCTGCCGCAGCCGTTCTCACGGCAAGAGGCGGCATGACCTCCCATGCGGCCTTAGTGGCCAGGGGATGGGGCAAATGCTGTATTGTGGGTGCGGGTGCCCTTAAAATAAATCTTGCAACCAAAGAACTTCGTGTGGGAACCCGAGTGTTCAAGGAGGGGGATCTCTTCACCCTTAACGGCACCAAAGGTATGGTATACCAAGGCCAGCTCAAAATGAAGGACGCATCGGAGAATGTCAGATTCAAAGCGTTCATGGCGATTGCGGATAAATACCGGGCCATGCAGGTCCGCACCAATGCGGACACCCCGGCAGATGCCATGACAGCCCTTGATTTTGGGGCCCAGGGCATCGGACTTTTCAGAACAGAACACATGTTCTACGGTGCGGATTCGGATAAAGCCCTTTTCCTTTTGCGCAAAATGATTTTGAGCAAAACCCACGAAGAGAGAGAAGCCGTCCTTGAAGAACTGTTCCCCTTTGTCAAAGAGGAGATCAAAGCCACCCTGCAGATCATGGATAATCTGCCCGTAACCATCCGCCTGCTGGATCCGCCCCTGCATGAATTTGTGCCCCAGTCACGGGAAAATCAGCAGGAAATTGCCGATGCCCTGCATATAGACATAGAAGAGGTGTTCAAACGCAGCGAGCAGCTTTTAGAATCCAATCCCATGATCGGGCACAGGGGGGTAAGGCTTGGCATCACCTATCCTGAAATCTCCCACATGCAGGTGAAAGCCATATTTGAGGCCTGTGCAGAACTGATTAAAGCGGGTAAAAAGCCCATGCCTGAAATTATGGTACCCGTGACCTGCAATGAAAAAGAGCTGGCTTTTGTCCGAGACATTGTTACCCAGTGCCATGATCAGACGCTTAAAACTTACCAAATAGACGCCCTTCCCTATCTATACGGCACCATGATCGAAATTCCAAGGGCTGCTTTGATTGCCGATAAAATGGCAGAATATGCCCAGTTTTTCTCCTTTGGCACCAATGACTTAACCCAGATGACTTTTGGGTTTTCAAGGGACGATATCGGTTCTTTCATGAACGACTACATTGACAATGCCATCCTCAGTTCAGACCCCTTTGAGACCCTGGACCAGGAAGCTGTGGGAGGCCTGATTACAACGGCGGTGGAACGTGGACGCAAGACCCGGCCTGAAATCAAACTGGGTATCTGCGGAGAGCACGGCGGGGACCCGGAATCCGTGGTATTCTGCCATAAAGCAGGATTGAACTATGTATCATGTTCACCCTACCGGGTACCCATTGCCCGACTGGCTGCAGCCCAGGCTGCCATTATGCATCCTGACCGCCGATAAAAAAACGATTATAAACATTACAAGCCTGGTTACCTAACGTGACCAGGCTTGTTCTTCAGGGCAATTGATTGTAACCGACTTAAAGATAAAGATTATTCTTGGCGATACGTACTGAGGAAATCACCTATTTTCTGTATTGCGCTTGACAGAACCTTTGATTCCGGCAACATGACCATTCTAAAATGATCCGGTTCCGGCCAGTCAAATCCACTTCCCGCAACAATTAAAATATGCTTGCTTTTCAGTAAATCCAGTACAAATTTTTTGTCATTTGTAATATTAAATTTCTGGATATCAATTTTTGGAAAAAGATAAAACGCTGCCGAATTTTTAACGTATGTGATTCCCTCTATTTGATCTAAAGCTTTGATTGTCGCTTCCCTTTGCTCATAAATTCTTCCTCCGGGAGAAATCAACGCTTTTGTGCTTTCTTCATCTTCCAGTGCTGCCGGAATAACAAGTTGTGTTAGTGCATTACCACACAAACGCATGGCAGCCAGCTTTGTAATAGACGCGATTAAACCGCCAATTTGCTGACGCGGCCCGCTAATTGCGAGCCAGCCACAACGAAACCCACATACGATGTGCGACTTAGATAAGCCATTGAAGGTGAAGACCGGCATATCAGGCGCAAGTGCCGCTGTGGAGACATGTTCCAACTCATCCATCACCAATCGGTCATATATTTCGTCCGAACAAATAAGCAACTTGTGTTCTCTTGCAATTTGAATGATCTGCTTGAGCACGTCTTTCGAATATAACGAACCCGTCGGATTGTTGGGGTTAATAATGAGTATGGCACGTGTTTTAGGTGTGATTTTTTTACGAAGATCGACCACATCAGGATACCATGCACTCGCCTCATCACAGCGATAAAGCACAGGCGTCGCGCCCACAATATAGGCCATATTCGTCCAAAGTGAATAACTTGGAGATGGAATAAGAATTTCATCTCCGGGATTTAAAAATGCGGTCATGGCCATATTGACAACTTCACTGACACCATTTCCAATGAATATATCATCCATGGTGAGATCCAAAATCCCTTTACCAACGTGATAGTCGCATATGGCGTTTCTGGCATCCGGCATACCTTTTAAATCACAATATCCAACTGCTTTATCCACATTACGCATTAAAGCCGTGCGCACACTATCAGGCATAGTAAACCCAAACGTAGCTGGATTTCCGGTATTGAGTCTTAACACATCAATCCCGGCAGAAACCATTTTCATGGCTTTTTCAAAAATAGGACCGCGTATGTCTGAATGGACATTTTTCATTCTATCTGAAGATGGTATGGGGTTCATTATTAAATGCCTCTTTATAATTTTATATTACAGCCATGGGTTGACCTGACATATCAACTGCCAGGCATACTCCACAACAAAGCTTGAAAGATCTGAGTAACTTACCCAGACTTTCTTATAAAAAAAAATTGAAATGAAATTGAATTACGCCGGGTTGATCCAGTATCGGGTCCACGGGCATCGTTCCTTGTATGGATAGCGAATCAGTTCCGTGGTAAGAATGCGAAAGTCCTTGTATCTGACGGTGAAATAAGAAACCACCTTTTTTCCTGCTAACTCTCTTAATCCCATGGCAACATACAAAGTCCGGTATTGCCCTTGAACATCGCATTTAACCGTTCCGGTAAGAATGGTGATATCCAGTTCCCTGGTAACATCAAAAAGATTCACCATGGTAACGTCAAAATTTTTCCCCTTAAAATGGTTTTCAGCATCTGTCCGGGTGAGTTCACATTGAATAAAATTTTTGAATCCGGCCTCCAGTTCATAAAACTCCAGGCCTTCGCTTCGGCCGCTGCCGGGAACCGTTAGAAAAAGTATAAATATGATGCTGCAGATTTTTGTTATCTTATCCATTTTATCCATTCACAGGTTGTGCCGCAGTTTCCTTGTCAGGCTTTATCAAGGTTTTTATGGTCTGTTGAAGACGATTCAACGCAACGGGTGTAACCGTAACTGTCCCTGCCCCTGAAAATTTTGACAGATATTTGCGCTTGAGCGCTTCGTTATTATAGCCGGTTTCCACAAGTATGGGTATTTTGTGATCAAGCTTGAGTAGTTCATCAACAAAAGTCTCGGATCCCATACCGGGTATATCATAATTTACAATGATCATTTTGAATTTTTCAGGCTGATTCCTGAATATTCCCAATGCGGCTTTAGGATCTCCTGCAATCATACCGATATAGCCCATACGCTTGACCACAGTATCTATAAGTTCACTGCGTTTGTTATTTTTATCAAGTACAAGAATATGTCCCTGACCAGCGCTAATCCAGGCCTGTGTATCCGACAAATCTGCGGCGTCAAAAACATGTCTGCCTTTCATTGACCAGGTTGTGGGATTATAGGGATGGACATTTGTCACATCAATTTCATAGACTTTTGACGCAATAAACAAATCGTTTTCATTATCAGGAACCTTGACAATGAACCCTTTATCCTGGGCAACATACCGGCGCAGCCATTTGCGGTATTCAGGATGTTCCCCGGTGAGCACCAGCATCTTTAAACCCGCATGGGAGCGCACCTGAAAGGAATGGTAAATCATGGGAGTGCCGCTATCATCCTCCTGATTTTCCATGTAGTTTTCCTCTACAAATTCCACCATAAAATCCCTGGCCCGGCAGGGCAGTGACATTGCAATCAAAACAAACACCAGGATAAAATAACGTATCATAGCCGTCTTTCCTAATATTCTTGTGGGTTCAGATAACAAGCTTATCGGCATATAAGCAAGAATCCTTGATTACAGACGAACATGACTATTTCATTCCTGATTTTATAGCAATGTTTTGGATAGAACAAACAGCAGACTGTAAAGAATGGTTAAAAACAACACAAGATTCCTGTGATCAGTGCTGCGCCGCCCCCGGTACCGGGAAAGCAAAAGACCTGCAGCATTGATCAGGGTCCCTGTACCCAGCACGTCAACAAGAAACCGGACATAATTCTGATCCCAGTAACGCCTTAATTGCAGATTGTAGAAACGGTCAAAAACAGTTTCAAATTCGGGTTTGGCCCTGTGAAAAATCAGAATGGCTGCAATCAATCCTGCACAGGCAGCAATATTCATCCAAATAAAAACAAGACCGAAAAAGTCGGTGGATTTTCGCCTGTTTGGTTGTTTTCTCTTTTCTGCCATCATCGTCAAAGATGAACCTTAATCATAAATTCAAACGGATTTGCGGGTGCCTTTACATGAAATCCCTTATGTGGGCCTTGGACTTGAACCTGCGCGTAATCATTTCAATGATCTCCTCGGCACTGGTCTCTATGGGTTTATTGCTCACATTGATCATAGAAAAACCTTTGGTAATATAATATCTCTGGGCGTGCTCAATCTCCTTTTCAATTTCCTCCTTCCCGGAATAGGCGTAGATATCTTTTGCCCCAAGGCTCTCCTGGCGCATTCTCCGGTGTGCCTGCAGCTGGTCCGGATTAATATTCAGAGCAAACACCCGGCGCCGGTCCACGCGATCCAGGCTCTGAGGCATGGGAACACCCGGTACAAAAGGGATATTGGCCACTTTCCATCCCATAACACTCATGTACATTGATAAAGGCGTTTTCCCGGCTCTGGACAGTCCTATCAACACAATTTCGGATTCAGTGATACTCTCCGGATTCAAACCGTCATCATGGGCCAGGGCAAAATCAATGGCAGACACCTGTTCTAAATTCACCAGGTGAATCTCCCTATAAAGCCCCGGGGTCTCCAGTGGCTTACGGTCAAGAAATGTTTCTATTTTTGAAATAATGGGGCCCATCAGATCAATGGTGACAATATGATTATCCATACCCTGACGCGTGAGGTACCTGCGAAGGTTTGAATCAACAATGGTATGAACAATAATACTTTCAATATCCTTGACCTTAGCGATGAGATCATCAACCTGGCTTTCCGTTCGTATTCTGGGAACTTTTACAACAGTGATGTCGGAATCAGGAAACTGAACAAGGGTGGATTCCACGAGATGAAAGGCATTGACGCCCTCACCGCAGGAGGCGATATATATCATCTGGAATTTGCTCGATCCAAGCAAGTCTTTCATAAAAATAAGACCTTTATCCTCTGAAAAATTTACGTTATAAAACTCCCATACATAAACCTGAAACAAGAGTCAATTAATGATCAAGTTTCCTTGGGGTCCGGGACTTTGTTAATTGCCTTTTTTCTTCGCCGCTGCTTCTGTTTTTTCAGCCGGGCTAATTTTCGGGCTGTGGCATCCGGCATCCCGGATTTTAGCTGTTCAATTTTTTCCACCAGGTATCGCAGGGCCATAAACCGGTTCAGATGCTGAGATCTGTATTTACCGAATTTTACGCTTATTTGGGTCGGCAAATGAGTCAAAAATACCGCAGAGGATGATTTATTGACCTTTTGGCCGCCACGGCCTGAGGATTTTATAAATTTTTCCAGGATATCTTTTTTGTAAATACCCAGATAATCCATTTTCTTTTCAAGATCTCTTATTTTTTCTATATTAGGACCGGGCATGGGGATTCATATGGCTATTTTTAAATGATAGACATCTTCGGCTTCAAAATTTTTTCAATTTTATCAGAAATCTCTTTTATGGAAAGCGGTTTGGACAGCACATCACTGATACCTGTTTGTGCCATCATATCCAAAGTAATGTCGTCGCTGAATCCCGTACAAAGCAAAATAGGGATATCCGGACGGATTTCTTTTATATTTTCTGCCAGACAATTACCATTCATATGCGGCATATACAGATCCGTAATTACAAGTTCATACTTAAAAGGCTCTTTTTTGAAACCCGCCAGGGCGGCCAAAGGATCCCTCATGGTTGTGGAGAGATACCCTAAACGGTCCAGCATGGACTTTGCTACTTTGAGAATCATATCTTCATCATCCACAAAAAGGAGATGAATTTGATCCTTATTCATGTCGCGCCTCTCATTTAAAGCAGGCGTGTGAAGCTGTGAGGCAACCATTGTCATCGATTTTGGAAAATATAATTTAAATTCACTTCCCTTGCCTAACTCGCTGTGTACCTTTATGCCGCCATCCATATCTTTGACGATACCATAAACAACAGACAACCCCATGCCGGTTCCATCCTCATCGCCTTTGGTGGTATAAAACGGTTCAAAAATACGGCTCATCACCTCCTTTGACATACCCATTCCTGTATCTGAAACACTTAAACAGATATAATCTCCGGGCTTTATCCTGGCGTTGGAGTCGAATTGAGAGACATTTACAGGCATCAATGAAAGTTTGATTACACCTCCTGTCTTACCCATGGCATGCACGCCATTGCTAACCAAATTCATTATGATCTGGTGTAGTTGGGTAGGATCCGCAATAACAGGAGGAGAGCTTGGGTCAATCTCTTTTCTTATTGAAATATTGCGTGGAATACCGGACTGCATAAGCTTGAGTACGGTGTTTATACAGTTTTGTATCTCTAACGGCTGTCTTTCAATTTTTTTGTGACGGGAAAAATTTAAGATCTGCCGGACAAGTTCTTTTGCCTGCAAAGCACTTTCATAAACCTGTGTCAGGCTTTCTTTTGTTTCATTGTCATATGCAGAACTTTTAAGCAGCAAAAGTTCTATATTTCCTAAAATTGGAAACAGCATATTTTTGAAATCATGGGCTATTCCACCGGCCAGGGTGCCAAGGGATTCGAGTTTCTGAACCTGGGCCATTTTTTCATTGATCTTGGTCTCATTGGAAATATTCTGCTGTACACCGACATAGTTGGTAATCTCACCATTGTCATCCCTGACCGAAGATATGGCAATATCTATTATATAAAAAGAGTTGTCTTTTCTTTTAAACTCAGCAGGGCCGCTCCACACCCGCCCGGAACTGATGGTGGCCCGCAGGTTGATGTTAAACTGGCTGTCATGCTTGCTGCTTCTAAACAGGCTGATGTCCTTGCCGATACACTCCTTCCTGGTGAACCCGGTTAGGTGCTCAAAGGCAGGATTGAGATACTCAATGATCCCTTCGGAATTTGTAATGTAAACCATTTCAGAAAATTGCTCGACTGCGGCGAGCAGCAATCCTCTTTCTTTTTCAATTTTTTGATTGATGACAACCGAGAAGTCAGCATGTGTAGAGCCAAAACCGGTGTCGTTGCTCCGGCAATTTTTAAATGAAAAAATATTTTTTTTCAGGGCGGCATTTTCAAGTTCAAGCGCTTTAATCCGTTGTTCTAAACTTTTGTATGACGCCTTTTGAGACATGCTCCTCCTGGAAAAACAAACAGCGATTGTTAAGCAATTTAATAAAATCTTGGATAATTTTTATATACTCTGTATATGAAAATATAAATGATTGACAAGAAATTTTTCATATAGTTGCTCATTTAAGCGATTTAAGGATTCGGTAAAATATTGATATGATCGCAATGAATGGTATATGATATTAAATTCGGTTGCGAATCGGTGTGTATGGATTTAACATCTGATTGCCCAACCTTTTTGCAACCTAACAAAAGATATGGAGGTTACCGCGTTGTACTCAAAAATTGTAATTTTAGATTTCCCCCCGCAATCGGCCCAAAGGCCTATTGTCTGTCAGTTGGTTAAAAAATATGACCTGATGTTTAATATTCTAAAGGCACGAATATCTTCAAAAAGTGAAGGTCATATGGTGCTTGAAATCTCTTCCGCCGGGAAAGCTGCGTTTAACGAGGGGATTACTTATTTAAAGGAACAGGGTGCCCGTGTATCCACACCTGAGCATAAAATTTACAAGGATGAAGAGATATGTACCCATTGCGGCGCATGTACCGCGGTCTGCCCCACAAGCGCTCTGCACATCAAACGCCCTGAAATGGAAGTGATATTTGACGGGGAAAAATGCAGTTTGTGCGAGCGCTGTCTTCTCACCTGCCCAGTCCGGGCCATGGGCCTATTCAGTGAGGATTTAAAAGAAACGGTTTGATGTCTGATTCACCGGTTGTGGCCGTTGCCCTGAGCGGCGGAATAGACTCCCTGGTAGCAGGGTTTCTTATCAAACAGCGTTTTAAAAAAGTTTTCGGCATTCATTTCACCACAGGCTATGAAAAGAGCATGCCGGATGTATCTGCCCTGGCGTCTGTTTTTGGATTTCCCGTGCATACCATAGACCTGTCACGGGAATTTGAAGCCGGGGTCGTTGATTATTTTGTGTCAACCTACATGGCCGGAAAAACACCTAATCCATGTCTTGTCTGCAATATACAGATAAAATTTAAGACGTTGTTTGAGCATGCGCAAAAGCTGGGGGCTGATCTTTTGGCAACCGGCCATTATGCAACAGTGGTCAACAGATATACCTCTGACAGACAAGAGATCGGACCCGCATGGCTTGAAAGGGGTGTTGATCTTCGTAAAGATCAGTCCTATTTTCTATCCATGCTTTCCCATAAAATTTTAGACAGATTGGTGTTTCCCCTGGCCGGTCTTACCAAAAGCCAGGTTCGCAAAGTTGCCGGACAACACAACCTTGTACCGATTGTGCCGGGTGAAAGCCAGGATATCTGCTTTTTGCCGGATAAAAATCATGGGGCGTTCATTATCGCCAAAACCAAAGTCCCCCCTAAGCCCGGGCCGGTGCTTGACAGCCAAGGCAAGATCGTGGGATACCATCAGGGGCTTCACAAGTTTACGGTTGGTCAGCGCAAGGGTATCAATGTTCCGGGTCCTGCACCCTATTATGTAAAAAAAATTGATATGAACACCAATACCCTTCATGTGTGTTTTAAATCAGATCTTGCCCAAAAACGGATGTATATTGAAGAGATAACCTGGAATTATCCCGAAAAGGAAAACATCAAGAATCTGACGGTTCAGATCCGGTACGGCCACAAAGCAGCCCCTGCCCGCCTTGACTGGAATGATACACATGGCATTGTAACATTTGACACGCCTCAAAATGCGATAACGCCTGGACAGGCAGCAGTATTCTATAAAGGAAACCGCGTCTTAGGTGCAGGGCTGATTTCAGTAATCCAATGAAAAAAAAAACATTTTACATCGAAAGCCTTGGCTGTAAAGTCAATCAATATGAGTCAGACGGCATTGCAGCCCAGCTTGAAGCCCAGGGATTTTCAAGGGCGGATCAGGGCCGCACCGCTGATATTTGCATTGTCAACACCTGTGCAGTAACCGCCAGGGCCGGGATGCAGTCCCGCCAGGAAACCAGAAAGCTGATCCGTGAACATCCCGATGCAACAGTGATTGTCACCGGGTGCCATGCACAGACAGATCCGGAACAGTTTAAAAAAATTTCAGGAGTAAATCTCATCGTCTGCCACCAGGATAAAAATCTTATCCCTGCATACCTTGCCCGGAAAGCGCCTGAAAAAGATTTATTTGAATTCAGAAAACCTGAATACGGAAAAACGGCATGCTTTGTAGGGTTTGATCAGCCCGTATACGGAACAATGACCCGGGCCTATTTAAAAATCCAGGACGGATGTAACCAGTTCTGCACCTATTGCATTATCCCCTATGCCAGAGGGGCATCGGTATCCATGCCTTTTGAACAGGTCATGGCCCACATTTCAGGCTTAAATGGACAGGGGTTCAAAGAGATAATTCTGACGGGTATCCACACGGGGTTGTATGGTCATGATTTAAAGCCTGAAACATCTTTGACACAACTTGTAAAAACCCTTGATGACAAAAAAACGGTGGATCAAATAAGGATCTCCTCCATTGAGCCCAATGAAATAACGGATGATCTCATTAATATGGCCCGACCCGGCCATATTTTGTGCGATCACTTCCATATCCCTCTCCAGGCCGGAGACGATGGTGTGCTCTCCCGCATGAAGCGGCCTTATTCAGTTGAACAATTTTCAGAAGTGATCCACAAAATCCATGAAATCCTGCCCCATGCCGGTATTGGTCTTGATTTGATCATGGGATTTCCCGGTGAAACCGACAAGGCGTTTGAAAATACATATAAGCTTATAGCGGCTCTACCCGTATCCTACCTTCATGTATTTCCCTATTCACCAAGAAAAGGGACGCCCGCATGGCATTTTACCCCAAAGGTGCCATCGAACACGGCAAAAAAAAGAGCAGCGCTGATGCGCGAACTTGGTGAACAGAAACGTTCAGATTTTATCAAGTCAAACCAAGGTCGAATTCTAAAGGGCCTGATACAGAATCAAGGGGATCGGCAGACAGGGATGCTTAAGGCAGTGACCACCAACTACCTGACCGTCTTTATTAAGAATGAAAAGGATACACATGGCAATCCGGACAGCCTTAAAGGACAAATCGTTAATCTTAAATATGATCAATGCAGCAACGGCAACTGCCTTGTTGGCCGGATTGTTTCCTGACACCTCAATGTAGTTAATTTTCATCTCATATTGTACATAATAGCAGGCATATAAAATCGAACGATAGAAAAGAGAGGATTCCAAAACTAAAAAATCCCAAGAAGGCTTATCCTTCCGGGATCTTTATTGAGGTGGTGCCGAAGGGGAGATTCGAACTCCCACAAGCGTACGCTCGCTAGTCCCTGAAACTAGTGCGTCTACCAATTCCGCCACTTCGGCACACTCAGGATCGCTTTGTAGGCAGCCCATTTAAAGATTGCGTAAAAGCGATGGTTGAGATATATATATGCGTTTGTTTGGTTTGTCAATAGTATTTTGTTTGAATTTTAAAGGACGACATGGAATTAATTGAAGACTTGAATCAGATTAAGGCCCCCTTTAACAACGCCGTTATTACCATTGGTAATTTTGACGGTGTGCACAAAGGTCACCAGGCGCTGTTCAACCAGGTGATTGAAACGGGGCGCCGAATTGGCGGCACCTGCATAGCCATGACATTTGAACCCCATCCGTTAAGAGCTCTGGGAATTTCCACCCCCCCGTTAATCACCCGGCGGGACCAGAAAATCGAACTGATAAAATCCTCGGGCATAGACGTGCTGATCTGTCTACCCTTTGACAAAGCCTTTGCACAGATATCAGCCCAGGAATTCATCGAAGATATTCTTGTAAAAAAAATCGGCATGAAAACCATAGTTATCGGCCCTGATTATAGCTTTGGAAAAAACAGGGGCGGTAATGTTGCGCTGCTCAAAGCAAAGGGTGGAGAACTTGGGTATGAGACCATTGTACCTGACTGGATACGGGATGTTGAAACTGACACGGAGCGCATTTCCAGCACAAGAATCAGAGAACTTGTCATGGACGGCCATGTGGACCGGGCAAAGCACTATCTTGGACGGTTTTACCAGATCCGGGGCAAGGTGATAAAGGGCCGCAAGCGCGGCGGCAGTCAGCTTGGCTTTCCCACGGCCAATATAAAACTTCATGATGAACTGTGTCCCAAGTTCGGGGTCTATGCGGTAACGGTTGAAACCATTCACGGCAAATTCAAGGGTGTGGCCAATATTGGTTTTTCCCCGACCTTTGGGGATGGGATCTTCACCATTGAGGTTCATATTTTTGATTTTAAAGAAGATATATACGAATCTCGGATACGCGTTAATATGGTGAAACGACTTCGGGACGAAATTAAATTTTCAAATATTGCGCAGCTGTCCGACCAGATCAGAAAGGACATTGAAAAAGCAAAGGAAATTTTAAAATAAATGGCTACTCTTGATATTGTCACTTTCCCCGAACCCTCATTAAAAATGGTCTCAGTGCCTGTTGAGACCATTGATGAGGAGCTGAAAACATTTATTGAGGATATGGGTGAGACCATGTTCCATGATTCTGGGGTAGGCCTTGCCGCCCCCCAGGTCGGCGTAAACCGGCGGGTTATCGTTTATGACCCCAATGCAGCAGAGGAACAAAAAGATCCTGAAGACAAAACATTTATCGCACTGATTAATCCTGAGATCCTGTCCAAATCCAAAGAGACTTTTATCTCTGAACAAGAAGGGTGCTTAAGTGTTGTTGACTACCGGGCCGATGTCAGGCGGCATGCAAGCGTCACGGTACGGGCCATGAATATTGACGGCGAAACCATTGAGTTTGAGGCCCACGGGCTTATGTCCGTTATCATGCAGCATGAAATTGACCATCTTGACGGTATCCTGTTTATTGACAGGATTTCTGCATTGAAAAGGGCCATGTATAAGAAAAGACGGTTAAAACAATTGAAAAACGAAAAATGAAAAAGACCCGCATTGTTTTCATGGGAACCCCGGAATTCTCTGTCCCGGCGTTAGAGGCCCTGGCAAAAGATCCGGGGTTTGACATTTTACTGGCAGTAACCCAGCCGGACCGGCCCAAAGGCCGCGGAAAAAAACTTAGCCCTTCCGCAGTCAAACAGGCCGCACTGAACCTTGGCATTGAGGTGTACCAGCCGGAAAAAATAAATACCCCGGAAGGAATAGCGCTTATTTCCGGTCTTAAACCCGACTATTTTGTGGTGGTTGCCTTTGGACAGATCCTTTCACGGCAGATGCTGGATATCCCGCAAAAATACCCCATAAACATCCACGCCTCCCTTTTGCCAAAATACCGAGGGGCTGCCCCCATCCAGGCGGCAATTTTAAACATGGATGAACATACCGGCGTGACCACCATGGTCATGGCTGAAAAAATGGATGCAGGGGATATTCTGTTGATGGACACAACGCCTGTGGATCCTGAAGAGACGGCGTCAATGCTGCACGACAGACTATCGCTGATGGGTGCCGACCTTATTATTAAAACCATCCACGGCATTGAACACAATCAGGTTACCCCTGTTCCCCAGGATCATTCAAACGCCACCTATGTGACCATGCTTAAAAAATCAGACGGCCGCATTAACTGGAACGGCAGTGCAAGGTCTGTCTGCGCTCACATCAACGCCATGACACCCTGGCCCGGGGCCTTTACGGAACTTTGCGGGAAACGCCTTAAAATTTTCAAGGCTGTTTTGTCATCCTTATCCATTCCGTCATCCGCGTTGCCCGGCACGATTGTCTGCTGCAATGACAAAGGCTTGTTTGTGGCTGCGGGAAACGGTGTGGTCCAGGTGCTTGAACTGATGGGAAGTTCAGGAAAGCGCCTTGATGCAGCCGCATTTCTTTGTGGAAATAAAATTGATCTGCCGGCCTGTTTTAAATGAGCATGACCACTGATCCACGTTATATCGCCTTTACCCTGATTGAAGCAGGGCAAAAGCCCTTCCTGCCCCTTGACCGTGCCGTTGATGATGCGGCGCTGTCGCTTGAACGCTTAAGTCAAAAGGATAGAGGGCTTTGCCATGCCATTGTATTCGGGGTGTTCAGACACAGGGGACGCATTGATCAATTGATTGGCGACTGCTCTAAGCTTGCCTTTGACCGGATTGACCCCAAGGTAAAAACCATATTGCGGCTTGGGGTCTTCCAGATTGTTTTCCTGGACAGGGTCCCTGATTTTGCAGCCATCGATACCAGTATTGAACTTGCAAAAGCTATCTGCGGCAAAAAGGCTTCCGGGTTCATCAATGCGGTTTTGCGCAACATATCCAGATCCCACAAAAAGATTGCCCTGCCCTGTTTAGATAAAAACCTACCCGGACACCTTGCTGCGGCCTTTTCCATACCATCCTGGCTTGGTAAACGCTGGGCTGCAAGATATGGCAAAGAAAAAACGCTGACCCTTGCGGGCGCTTTGATGGATTTACCCCCGCTGACACTCAGGGTTAATCCACGCAAAAACAGTCGGGAAGAGTTAATTGCAAATTTCGAACGAGCAGGGATCAAATCCCAAATAACACGGTTCAGCCCCTTAGGTCTTCAGGTCCGGACACCCGGTATCGCCATACCGGATCTGCCCGGGTTTAACGAAGGCCTGTTCCAGATTCAGGATGAAGCGGCCCAACTTGCCGTACAGGTTTTAGCCCCCAAACCCTGCGAAAACATTCTGGATGCCTGTGCAGGCCTTGGCACCAAAACCTGCCATATGGCCCTTGAAATGGGAAACAAAGGCAACATCACGGCCAACGATACCGGTGAAAGAAAAGCCGAACGTTTGAACAGCGAAGCCGGACGTTTGAACATTGATATTATTCGCACCACCCATGTAGACATGGCAAAGGCGGGGTTCAATGATTTTTCATCCTATTTTGACCGGGTGCTTGTGGATGCGCCATGCACAGGCTTAGGTGTCCTTGCCAGAAACCCGGACAGTCGATGGAAACGAAAACCAAACGACCTTATCCGCATGGCAGGCCTGCAGCAAAAAGTCCTTAACGGTTCGGCCAATCTGGTGAAACCTGGTGGTGTGCTGGTATACGCAGTCTGTTCCTGTGAACCTGAAGAGACAACCCAGGTGATTCAACGGTTTCTGGACAAGAGGAAGGATTTTTCCCCGGACCCTTCAGGTTTTGAAGCGCGTCTGCCCTTTTTCTGCGAATCCGGGATTAAAACATTTTATAAAACAACCTTTCCTGACCATCTTGAAATGGACGGATTTTTTATAGCCAGGATGAGACGCAATAGGAAAAATTAAAATAGGAGACTATTATGACACTGATCGCCCCTTCTCTTCTCTCTGCTGATTTCACCCGTTTGGGGGAAGAGGTCAAAGCGGTTGAAAAAGCCGGCGCAGACTGGATTCACATTGATGTCATGGACGGACAGTTTGTGCCCAACATTTCCTACGGCCCTATTGTTGTGGAGGCGTGTAAACGCGCCACAGATCTGGTGCTGGACGTACACCTGATGATTGAAACCCCGGATGCCAGAATTCCGGATTTTGCCAAAGCAGGGGCCGATTACATCAGCGTCCATGCCGAGGCATGCCCCCATCTGCACCGCAGTCTGCAGCTGATAAAAAGTTTAGGCGTCAAGGCCGGCGTTGCCCTGAATCCGGCCACGCCGTTGTCCGCCATTGAATATGTCATTGATCTGCTTGATCTTGTCCTTATCATGAGTGTCAATCCCGGTTTCGGCGGCCAGAAGTTTATTGATTCGAGCTTAAATAAAATTACCGCGTTGTCCGAAATGCTCTCTGATGCATGCTCCGATGCCATTATCCAGGTGGACGGCGGCGTAAACAATGATACCATGGAAGCTGTGACCCGGGCCGGTGCCCGTTGTTTTGTGGCGGGTTCCGCCATTTTTAACACGCCTGACTATGGAAAAACCATAGACGAGCTTCGCACGCTTTCCGACAAAGGCAAGATATGAACAAAACCACAGCCTAAAGAATTAGGACACCCACACATGAGTACCGCCCAAACCCCGGGACCGTTGACCCGGGGGGAGAGACTTGATTATAAGATTGTCCTGGTTCTAAGCCTGGTCCATTTTACCGGAGATTTTTATTCATCCTTTTTTACCCCTTTGCTGCCGGCATTCCAGACCAAGCTGTCTCTTACCCTGACCCAGGTGGGCCTGATTACCGGTACCGTGCGTTTCTTATCTTTTGTGGTTCAGCCGGTGGTGGGATATATGGCTGACAGGTACGAAACCCGATGGTTTGTGCTCACCGGATTGTTTTTGGTCTTTTTTGTCATTCCCTTTTCCGGTATCGCACCCAATTATTGGATATTGCTAACCACGCTGTGTCTGGGCTCTGTGGGCTCCTCCATGTTTCATCCATCCACTTCGGGTATGGTGAATGTGTATGCCGGAAACCGGGCAGGCTTTGCACAGTCTATTTTCAATACCGGCGGAACTCTGGCCTTTGCTTTGGGTCCTGTGTTCATTACCTCGTATGTGAGCCGCTTTGGCTTGTCTGCCATGCCCTGGACCATGCTTTTGGGTCTCGTTTCCTTTATATTCTGCCTGAAGTATATGCCAAAACCCGTATCCGAAAACCTGGCAGGATTAGGATTCATCAACAGTTTGAAGCGCACCTTTGGAAAGGTCTATAAAACGGTTTTTTTAATCTGGCTGGTCATGGTGCTGCGAGCTGTTGTGGGCCAGACATTTTTAACCTTCATGCCCATTTATCTGACCCGTCAGGACCATACCCTGCCCTCTGTGGGCGTAATTATTGCGCTTTTCACCATTGCCGGGACCCTGTCCGGACTGACCGCAGGCTATTGCGCAGACCGGTTCGGGTTTAAGCCTGTTTTTTTGCTGTCATACCTGCTTATGCCCCCGACTCTTTTGATGTTTTTATACATGCCGGGATTGGGGGCGTACACCGGCGCCTTTCTTTCCGGTTTTTTTGTGCTGGCCCCCATGCCCTTAGGTGTGGTCATGGCCCAGAAGCTTGCGCCGGGATCCCGGGCCATGGCAGCCAGCCTCATGATGGGACTGGCCTATGGGCTTGGCGGGGTCATTGCCCCGGGAATGGGCCGGCTGGCAGATATTTTCGGACTGACCATCGTTCTTAAATGTACGGCATTTATCCCGCTGGTCTGCCTTGTACCCATTGCTCTGTTTCCCAAAAGAAAGTAGGCACGCAGCCCATGCCGGATGTCATATTAATTGCCCCGCCCATCCGGGAATTTTACCTGACAAAGAAACGCACCATTCCCTACGGGCTGGCCTGTATTGCCAAAGAGTTGGAACAGGCCGGATTTTCATGCGCCATCATTGATGCGCTTGCCAGGGATAAATCAAAGGTTATTGAATATCCGAAAGGGTTTGATCACCTGGTTCCCCATTACGGGAAAACCGATATTACCTTGTTCTCCTTGTTCCACCATTACAGACACTTTGGCTACAGTTTTGAGCATATTGCAAATCTGGTCAGACAGGAAAAGCCTTTTTTAGTGGGTATCTCTGCCTTGTTCACCCCCTATTGGAACCAGGCCCTGGACACGGCACGGGCCGTGAAACGATTCTGGCCCAACGCCTTTATTGTTCTTGGGGGCCATCATGCCACCCAGTTTCCCAAAAACTGCCTCGAAAACGACGACATTGATTTTGTCATCCAGGGAGAGGGCGAGACGCCCATGGTACAGCTTGCACAACTGCTAAAAGGGCATCCCCCAGGCAGCTTACCTGAAGCAGATGATTTAAGACAAATCAACGGCATCGGTTTCAGGCTGGGCAATGGTATTGTACTCAATCCGCCGGCCTGGGCAGATTCTCCCCATGGGCTTGACCAGAATGCTTTGGATAAAATAGACTGGCACTTTTACCGGCGCAATAAAAAAGCAGCCATCACCATTGTGGCGTCAAGAGGGTGTCCTTTTTTCTGTTCATATTGCGCGGTGTCTGCATCCAGCAATTATGCGAATTTTCGGATGCGCCCGGTTAATGATGTTCTTGATGAAATCAAATTGCAGGCCAGGTTTAAACAGATTGGCTTCATTGATTTTGAGGATGAAAACTTAACCCTTAAAAAAGCATGGGTACTGGAGCTTTTACACGGCATCCGGCAAATATTCAAGGGAGAGGATATTGAACTGCGCGCCATGAACGGGCTTTTTCCCCCATCCCTTGACATCGAGATCCTGACGGCCATGAAAGCATCCGGCTTTAAAACCCTGAACCTGTCCGTGGGCTCTTTCAGTGCAACCCAGTTAAAGCGCTTTAAACGCCCTGACGTCAGAGATGCCCATGACAGGGTGCTGGAGATCGCCAAGGAACTGGATATGGATTGTGTCTCTTATCTTATTGGGGCCGCTCCAGGTCAGACAGCAGAAACCACCTTAAATGATCTTTTGGCACTTGCGGCCAGAAGAACCATTGCCGGCCTCTCCATTTATTATCCGGCCCCGGGCAGTGCGGATTATACCCTGTGTGAAAAACAGCTGTTGCTGCCCAATGATTTTACCTTAATGCGCTCCACAGCCTTTCCAGTGCCGGATAGGACTTCCAGGCTTGAAGCTGTCACGCTTTTACGCCTGGCAAGAATTTTAAATTTTCTTAAATTCTGTGTGGACCCAAATGGTGTTTTGCCTGAGGCGTTAAGTGCCGACGAAGTTTTAGACATTGAAAACAGCTGCCATGGGAAAATGGACAGATACAAGGCCAGCATCCTTTTAATCCGGATGTTCTTAACAGACGGCATTCCCAGAGGAATGGATCATGAAGGCGGCATCTACCATCATCCCCACAGTATGGAGTTATGTAGAAAATTCATTCAAGGGCTTGTTCTCGTTCCAGCAGGCGTTTGAATTTGTGCATGTCCAGGGTACTGTCCTTTTCTACGATGTATAGGAACAGTCTTTGGGTAATTTTGGGTCAGTGGGGTCGGGGTCATGGGGTCGGGGTCAGGCTTGATATTTTGATATACCGCTGATATCTTAATCCACATGGCAAGAAAACCAATAGCCTATCCCAAAAATCCCGTAAGACAATTAGCCCAGAGGAGACAGACAGCAAACGTCACAAAACCAGCCCAATATTTGTTACGGCGTTCCCATCGGACAACCAGCCTCCTGTACTTTCGCTGTAGCCATGCGAAAGTTCTCTCGACTTTCCAGCGATCAATCGGTTTGTTGGGAGGTCTGCCTTTGGGCGGTTTTCGATTTTGCCATGATCGACGGGGGATCATGGGGGTAATTCCTCTCTGCCTGATGAGATCCCTCAATTCACGAGAGTCATATCCCTTGTCCCCCTGTATTGCATCAGGCCGTTTTCTGGGTCTCCCTGGTTTACCGGTAATGAGCTCTGTCTGGTCTATAAGCGGTTCAACCTGTGCCCTCTCGCTTTCTGCCGCTCCTGTAGAAATAACGGAGAGAGGGAGTCCGTTGCCATCAACCAGAGCATGGAGTGTAACTCCCTTGCCTTTAAAGCCATACTGGACATCTTCGCCGCCACCTTTGCCGGCAACAAACGATCCATCTACAGATGATCGACTCCAGTCTATCAGGCCCAGTTCATGGGCCTGCCCCATAAGAAGGGCTTTGAGCTCTGCCCATATCCCGTCATTTGTCCATATTCCCAACCAACGATGTGACGTTGAACGTGCTCCAAAGCCTTTACCTTTTGGGACATCAATCCACCTGGCTCCTGTAATAAGTACCCAGAGTATGGTGTTCAGTATATCCCTGAAGAATGCATGGGGACGGCCTTTTCCAGGTTTCTCAGGTTGCTCTGGGAGAAAGGGTTCTATCACTGCCCATTCGGCATCTGTCAATCCAGTGAATTCGCCTGCCATCTTTTTTCTCCTTGTTCAACGGTTGTTTCTTCTTGTCAGGAAAATATAAGACATGGTAATGACACTGTAAAAT
>AMWB02013105.1_pt2:0-30000 | contig 33579 bp, 15 predicted proteins | sample 200311 | NCBI WGS metagenome assembly AMWB02 (sample SAMN02737377, study PRJNA173069) | bioreactor metagenome | biome: anode biofilm in microbial fuel cells | place: USA: California | collected 2010-12-16
ATCGGTCGGGCCGGCGCCGCCGATGACGTTGCCTGAGGCCCCCTTCCAGATCATGACGCCGGAGCTGTTTCCCAGACTGCTCACGCCGGTGGAACTGGTGCCGATGAAATTCCCCGCAACAACGTTGCCGCTGGTCCCGGCGCCGGTGAGTTCGATTCCGCACCGGAGATTTCCGGATATCACATTGCGCCCGGTCACGCCGCCGCCGATCACGTTGGCCGAGGCGCCCGAGTCGATCCGAACGCCATGCCCGGACTCCCGGCCGTTCGGCTGCGAGCCATAGCCACGAATGTCCGGTCCGATCCGGTTTCCGGCTATCGTATTGTGCGCCGTGCCGACACCCGATATGCGGACGCCGCTGCCGTAGTTGCCGGAGATCAGGTTACCGAGGCGTCCACCGCTGTTGCCGATCAGGTTGGCATGAGCGGCCTCGTCCAGCAACACGCCTTCTCCGCGATTCCCGAGCGCCAGGACGCCATTGACCTGAAGGCCGATCAGGTTGTTGGTGATCTGATTGGCTGTGCAGCCGTTCCCGCGCAGCCAGAGTCCCGGTCCGCCGTTTCCCGAGATGAGATTCCCGGAGGAGTCGATATCGTTGCCGACCCGGTTGTCGTGCGCGCCGCCGGTCAGCAAAATGCCGCCCGAGTCGTTCGGTGCCGAAGAAGTGCCGTTGATGTCGGCGCCGATGATATTCCCCAGAATCTCGTTATCGTGAGCGCCGCCGGTGATAATGATACCGAACCCCGCATTTCCGGAGATGAGATTCGCCCAACTCGAGAACGAACGCCCGATGATATTGCCGTGCGCCCCCGATGACAGCCCAATGCCGTTGCTGTTCCCGCCCTGTTCCGTGCCGTTGCCCGTCATCCCGATGAAATTCAGGAGTACCAGGTTGTCGGTCGCTGCGTCGCCGGCGATTCGGATAGCACAGGCCGCCGGCCAATCGAGGCCGTTCAGCGTGAAGATGTTCCGGTGCGCAGGCGACTCGCCGCCGATGACGGCGTGCTTGCCGGTCACCAGCAGTGCGTCGCCGCGCGAACGCTGGAACGACAGACCGCGCACCGTGACGCTGTCGGCTGCAATGTGCAGGAGGGGAGACCCGAAGGGGTTGCCAAGACCATCGAGATTGCTCAACCCCGGCTCTCCCTGGAGCAGCGTCCCGTTGTCCGCGACGACCAGCGTCCCCAGATCTAATAAGATCGGTTGATTCAGCGCAGGTACGATGATCGTATCCGGTTGCGGCAGGGCGGAGCTCTCCTCGATCGCCGCCCTCAGAGAGCAATGGGCCAGGGCGGTATCATCGCTGTCGGCGCAGCGACCATCCCCCGGATGAGCATCATGGCTGTCGACAGCACTGTTGACCACGAAGGTGGCAGCCAGTGACGGCCCCGGCATGGCCAGGACAAACGCGATGAGGATGAGCAACTGGCGGTTCATGGTGACAGCAGTACGATTACTTGAGCAGTAACATTTTCCGGGACTCCGTGTGCGTCGCATCACGCAACCGATAGAAATAGACACCCGACGCGACCTGATTTCCCGACGCCGAGGTCCCATCCCAGACCACGTGATGGCTGCCGGCGTCGAAATCATCGTCCACCAGGCGCACGACCTGTTGTCCGAGCGTGTTGAAGATGGTCAGTTCCACCTGCCCCGGGCGCGCAAGCGTGAAAGAAATCATGGTCGTGGGATTGAACGGATTCGGGTAGTTCTGGTCCAGTACGAACTGATCCGGCAGCTCGGGGTCGCGGTCAGCTATGCCGGTCCGTTCGGTGCGCATATCGTACAGGTGCAATGACGATCCATCGGAGATCGCCGCAATGCCGTTGTGGGCGGCGATCAGAAAGCCGGCTCGTCCGCCGAATTCGAGGAACTCCGGCAGCGGGCCGGTGGCATCGAACACCATCATGCCGTACGGTCCCACCGTGTACAGGCGGTTATCGGCCAGCGTGGCCCCATAGACGCCGTAGGGAAGAGCGATGGTCGTGTCGACCGTGGGCAGCGCCGGATGGCTCAGATCGATGACTACCAGGTCATTGGCATTGAAGGTGAGCAGCCGGTCGTTGAACACCATGATGTGCGTGGCCTCGGTGGCCAGATCGATATGGGCGCGGTAGCTCACCGAGAAATCGTTGTAAATCCGATAGACCCAGAGCCCTTTGTTGGTGGCGACACACAGCACGGAGTCGACCACCGCGATCCGCCTGATTCGCCCGAGCGGCGACACCGTGCCGGCCGGAATCACCAGACCGGAATCCGAAATGGTGTACAGACGGACCCTTTCCTCCTCGGCGACGAAGAACGACCGCAAGGTATCGATATAGTTCGGGTTGTAGAGCAACTGCACGGCCGGACTGGAGCCGGTCATGATGGCCCCGCCGTACGCCAGTGTATCCCCCACCAGCTCGAACACCAGCACCCGATGCAATTGCGTGTACTGGACGAACAACGTGTCACCGTTCGTGGTCATAGCCGAGGCCTCGGTGAGCCCGCTGAAGTGGGTCGTGTCAAACGTGGGACGGCCGTCGAGGCCGAGGTCGTACACATCAAGTGGGTTGCTGGTGCCGGCGGTATAGAGCTGCCCGCCCATCATCGTCAGCGCGGTGATCGGACCGGGACGGGCCAGTCCCTGATCGGGATCGCCGTTGAACCACAAGTCGTCGAGCGTGTACGTCAACAAGCCGCCGCTGCCGCCCGCGAACATGATCCGGTTCCGGTCCTCGCGACGGAAAAGCGCCGCCGGTTTCTCGAGCGCCGGATGTCCCTGGAGATACGACTGAAACACGGCGCCGTTGTGCGGCGAGATCACTTCGATCACATCGACGTCATCATTCACCGTGACAATCATCGTGTCCTGGGCGTACATCCGGACCGGCGTGGAAAACAGCCCGATCGTGTCCAAAATAACCGGTCCGCCGTCGGCGAATTGCGCCATGACCAGCGCCGCCGTGTCCCCCTGCAGAGCTACGAGCGAGTCATACAACAAGAACGACTGCACCTGAAACGGGACGTACAGGTAATCGAGAAACTCGCCGAACCCGGCCTCCCCGAGCCGGTACCGGAGGATACCATTGTAGTCGTCGAGCGCATACAGGAGACTGTCTCGCACGATCACTTTGGTATAGTGGATACCCAGCATGCTGGAGTCGACGAACTGCGGGGCGGAGTAGCTGGTGAGGCGATACCGCCAGAGACCATCGAATCCCCGGCATAAGTACAGGTCATCGCCGTACAGGTCGAAGTCGGTGATCGGGAGACCGCCAAGGTCGGCGCGGCCAAGCCGGACCAGGGCAGGGAGTTGCGTCAGATCGTAGAAGTAGATCGTCTGCGCCGAGGTCTGCACCGACAGGATATCGCCCGTGACCTTCTGGCGGACCGGACGCGCCTCGAGGAACTGCGTGGTCACGGGGTGGTAGAGTCGAGTGGCCGGATCGTAAAGCAACACCACCAGACCGTCATTGCCGCAGGCCACGACAAAACTGTCGCGTGCGTACAGATCGTTGAAGCCGTTCCAGAGCAGCGTGTAATCGGGATCGTGCTCGATCGCGCCATACCCGGCGGAGACGAGCAGCAGCAGCGTGCCCAGAATGACCAACAGCTGTTTCATTTCAGCACCGTCAATTTACGGGCCAGGGTCACGTCGCCGGCCGTGAGACGATACAGGTAGACGCCGCTGGCGTAGGATGACGCATCGAGGCGGACCCGGTGTTCTCCGGCGGGCAGGTCTTCGTCGACCAGACTCGCAACTCGCTGGCCGAGGATATTGAACAGCTCCAGTCGCGCATGAGTTCGTTTCGGCAGACTGAACGAGATCATCGTTGCCGGATTGAACGGATTCGGATAGTTCTGCTCGAGGGCAACCGTGGTGGGCAGCCGTGGCTGATCCGATGGCGCATCGGTGGGGGATTGGCCGCTCGGCAGGATCGCACTGTTGCGGTTGTCACCGAAGAGCCGGGCATGGTTGGCGCCGTTCTCCGAGGACGCCTCGAAATCCCATGCGAACAACTGGTTGGCGTCACCGGCCAGCACCGCCTCGACCTTGCCGTCCTCATCGATATCATCGATCAGCGGCGCATACGGCGTCGAGATCACGAGCCCGGTTGAGGCGGCTGTCGTGATCGGCCAGCCCGGCTGCAATTCCGCCTGGAAATCGAGCAGGAACAGCTTCTCGGTGCCCGTCCCCGGCATGATATAGCCACCCCGGAACAGGATCTCGGGATAATGGTCGCCGATCAGATTCGCCACCATGGGAACACCGAACGTGTTGCCGAAACGAAACGCCTCACCGATCGGACGTCCCGGCCGGATCACGTACGGAGTGCCATCGGCCCGGAAGATGTACAGCGCGCCGATGTCGTACTCGAAAAACGTACAGAGAATTTCCGGCACGCCATCGAGATCCAGATCAGCCAGGGTCGGGTAGTTTCCGCGCCACCCGACCAACTCGGGCAGGCGGACCGGCCAGCCGGCCAGATCGAACCGGCCCTGCGTTTTCACCCAAATCGCCCGTGCGCCGGAACTCTCATAACCACAACTCACGATCTCCGGCAGCGAGTCGCCGGTCAGATCGGCCAGCGAGGTTCCATAGATGGCGCTGGCAGTAAGGATTAGTGGATTCGGCAGGTCATAAGCCGGTTGCCCGGTGCGACCATCGAACAAGGCCGTACCCGAGGATGGGTTGGTGCCGGTGAAGCTGGCCACTACTTCGTGGCGCCCATCCCCGTCAAGGTCGCAACTGGTGACGAGATTGCCGCCGTAGGTATAGGCCGGGGTCCAGACCGGATTGATCGAACTGTAGAATCCCTTGAGGGAATAGAAGTAAGAATCACCATTCAATTCGTAGGCGAGCAGTTGTCCGCCGCCGTTGACGATCACAATGGCGGGTGGTTCGCCGGCCACCAGTTCCGTGACCGTAGGATTCGGATACCCGAACGACAACTGCCCGGTCGCACACGCTTTCGGCCATCCGGACGCCTCAGTGCCGTCATAGCGAAAAACGTGAATCCCCTCTTTGTTCGTGGAAATGACGTCACTCCTGCCGTCTCCATCGACATCGTAGATGGCCGGGACACAGCGCATGTCAAAGTCCGGCAGCGCCGGGAATCCCGGCATGAGGGAACCATCGGCGCGAAACACGTACAGCCCGGCCGTGGTGCCTACTACCACTTCGACATGTCCGTCCCCATCGATATCTCCGGCCACCGGCGTCTGCGACCCACGCCCCGCCAGCGTCTTCGGCCAGCCGGTGGCGTAAGCGGAGCCGATATGAACCGCCACACTGTCAACCAGCGTCATCCCGCCGAACATCCCGCTCAGATAGAGCCAGGCGTTTCCGGTATCGATTCCGGATATGTTCCAGGTGAACAGGAGGGTGTCGAAGTACTCGGCGCTCGATCGGAACAATTGAATCGGGGCCTTGACGCCGGAGCGGACTGTCAGCGTGAGCGAATCGAAATCGGGCCCATAGGCGGAGCCGGTGAGCAGCGCGCTGTACCGCAGATCATCGCCGGTCGATGGAGAACTAAATCCGAGAAGACGATTATTCACCGATAAGAAACTGATCTGGGGTTGTCCCCCGAACTCATCAGTAACACGCAGGAGTACCGGACCATCGATTTCCGAATGGTCGAATATCCGGATGATGGAATCGGTCAGGAAGTCAGCGGCGGAGTCGATCGGGAACCAGTGCTCGGGGTCGTTGACAAGCGCGTAATCCAGCCACCAGGGACCGGTGTACCCGGCGACCCGCTTGAGTACGATCGACACCGGTCCGGTGTAGCGGCTCATGCGGGTGGGGGACGCAAAGGCAAGTCCGCCGTGTTGCAGGAGCGTCAGCGAGCCCTCCAGATCGAGATATCCGTAGCCTGAGAGCGAGTCCGGTCCCACCAGGGTGTCGTTTTGGTCGAGTGGGTCGACCAGATCGGTAGCGCCCATCCGGAGCAGGTCCTCAAGTTGCTCGAGGCTTAAATCCGGCCTGATTCCCCAGATAAAGGCCGCGGCTCCGGCGACGGTAGGGGCCGCCATGGAGGTGCCATCGGCCAGGTAATAGAGCGAATCCGGCCCGATAATCCGCACGCCCGGTTCTCCTCCATCGGCGTACATGTCGGTCCCGAGCGCCCGAAGCGAGAGAATGTCCAGACCGGGGGCCGTGATGTCAATCTGCGGGCCGACCGTCGAGAAGGTCGCCACGAACCCGGACGAGTTGCCGGCGGCCACCGCGAACGCCGAGTCAAACGAGGCGGGGTAAAAGACATCGACCTGTCCGGTGTTGCCGGCGGCGATGGCGACGAACACGCCGTTGCGACGCGCGAAATCCACCGCCTCCTTCAAAATGAGCGCCTCGAACGGCGTGCCCCAACTGACGTTGATCACCTGCGCCCCGGCGTTGACGGCGTAGACGATGCCCGCCGCGCCCACGGCGTTGGTGGCGTTCGGGCGAATCTTCACCGGCATGATTTCGGCCCAGGGACAGACGCCCACGATACCGAAGCCGTTTTCAGCCGCCGCCACGATCCCGGCACAGTGGGTGCCGTGACCAACAATGTCGGTAGGATCATTGTCGCCGACGATCGTGAGGAGCGAAGGGGTATCGCCGGAAACATCGTACCCCAGCGTGTCATCGACAAACCCATTGTGGTCGTCATCGCGCCCGTTGCCGGGAATTTCATCCGGGTTGCGCCAGAACTTTCCCGCCAACTCCGGATGCTTGGTGTCGGTGCCGGTGTCGACAATCGCCACCACCACCTTGGTCGTCTCGTTGGGGGGCTGAAGATAATAAGGGGAGAGGTGAATGTCCTTTCCCGCCACCCCCTGCTTGATAACCAGGCTGTCGTTCTGCGTACCGTCCCGGCGGAGAATCCCCCGGTACTCCTGTCCGGTGTTATGGAGCGACCACTGATCGACAAAGAGTGGGTCGGCCGGGTAGTCGAAAAACTCCAGGTAGTAGTCCGGCTCGATGGATTCGATCTCCGATGCACCCAAAGCGGTCTTGGCCGACGCCAGCGTCATGTCGGCGCTGTTGGCCGTGAAAACGAAGTACCGGTCCCAGAACTCGCCCCCCTTGAGAGCGCTCTTGAGCGTCAATCGAGAGATGCGGCCCAGTGTCCCTTGTGCGGCGGCGCCCTGCGCCACCTCCGTCGCCTTGCTCTGGGGCTTGAGTTTGACGATAAACCGCCCCGGTACCGGGCCGGTCGGATCGGCTTGCGCCACTGAGAGAAACACGAAAAAGGCGCACAGGAGCGCAACCGGCGAAAGTCGAATACGGTCGATAGTCCGGGCGAGAGTCATCATATTCCACAGTTAGACGCGTGAGCAGCCCACATCGTTGATCCTGTCGGCATAAATATACCGGTCAGGGCCGGTTGATCCAAGTGGGAAGCACGGCTGCGGGGCGAGTCATGACGTCATGATGCGCCGCAGTGCTGCGATATGGGCCGGGCCGGTGCCGCAGCACCCACCGACGACGGCCGGGGTGAATCGGGCGATCGCTTCGGCCATTTCTTCGGCGAACTGCGTCGGTCCGATGGGCCAGACCGGGCCGCCTTTCTCCATGGTCGGAAGCCCGGCGCTCGGCCGAAACCAGACGGGACCGGCGTACTGGTCGCGCAACTGCCCGAGGAGGGGGAACAGGGATCGTGGTCCTGCACCGCAATTGAGGCCGATCAACGCGATCCGGTACTCGTGAGCGATCTGCAGGAGTTCAGTCATGCTGATGTCGTTGGGCAACCTGCCCTCAGGCGTTGGGGCGACCGAGAGCGTGCACGGTGGCGCGGCAGACTGCTCCGAAATCGCTTCCAGCGCTGCCCGCAGAGTGGCCATGTGGCGGCAACTCTCGACGAGCAGCAGGTCGAGTCCCGGACGGCAAAGCGCCGAGACCTGCTGACGGTACTCATGGCGCACCTGCTCGTCAGTGGCCGACCGTGGAAAATCCCCCGGACCAATGGAGCCTGCTATCGTTATCTCTGTTTGGTGAAATCCCGCTTCTCGAATCGCCTGAAACGCAATCTCCACGGCCGCTGTGTTGATCTCGGCAGTCCGTTCCCCGTACCCGAACCGCGCCAGAAAGTGCGGTTGGGCGCAGAAGCTGTTGGTGGTGAGAAGGCGCGCCCCGGCTCTTAGGTAGTCGCCATGCACGGCGCGGACAATGGCCGGATCGGTCAAGTTGATGGCTTCACACAGTTCCGCCGAGGCTCTCCGGCGAATCTCGGTGCCGATCCCGCCGTCGGCGAGAATCGTCCCGGTCGCACCACTGTCGAATCCAGCCATGACATAGTCAACATAGCGAAGCAATCCGGAGCAAGCGGATTCGGGGGAGAGCAGGGGCCAAAAGAAAGGCGGGCCCCAGGGCCCGCCTTGATCTCGGGAAGTTGCTCGATTAACTACACGCTGCCGGTGCCGGTCCGTTTTCGAACAGGAACACTACCATAAAAGTCACATCGGCGATGTCAATGCCGCCGGAACCATCGACATTGGCCGATTCCGGGCTCGGGGGCTGTGGGCCGTTGGTGAACAGGTAGTCGACCATGTAGGTCAGGTCGGAAATGTCCGGTCCCACGTTGTTACCGTCCACATCCCCCGCCCGGCACTTGGAGACCACGGCATTGTAAAACACCGGTGTGTAGCTGCCGGCGTCGGCGGTGAAGGTCGGAACGTAGGTCAGGTAACCGTCAAAATTCAACACGTGCGGGCCACCATAAAGCAACCCGGGCGCGGTGAGGAAGATGCTCAGAACCGGTCCGGAGCCCGGGGCCAGACGGGCCGGGCCGTTGCTGGCGGAGGACCGGAGGAAATAGCAGGCGCGACGGTTGTTGGGATCGTAGCTGATATACTGCTTCGTCTCCATGCCGGCCGTGCGGAGGCCATTGGTGCTGACCGAGTCGAGGGCCAGGGCGAACGGACCACCCCACGTGAACGGAATCTTCATTTCCTTCAGGGGGAGCGCGTTGCGGGCGTAAACGTCGACCCGAATCTTCTGCCGCGGTTCTATATTGAGCGTGTCGCCAATCAGCGTGTCGGCATAGGCCGAAACATACCCCACCTGCACAGCCTGGTACGGCTTGGTGGGAGTCTGGGCGGTCAACCGGACATCATACATTCCCGGTTGATAGGTATGCTGGCAACTCTGCATTACGGAACTGCCACCGTCACCGAAGTCCCACGTCCAGCCATTAACCGTCCGTCCGCAGATGCCGGTATAGTCGACCGTCAGCGGCGCCGGACCGAAGGTCGGTGTGCCGGTGAACCGGACGCCCGAGTAGTCCATCCAAGCCGCGCCGTAACCGATAACACTGCAACCGTACGGAATCCTCATGTAGCCCCCTTCACCCCAGCCCGAACCCCAGGAGTTCCGCATGATCCACACACCGCCCGACTGGCTGTCATCCCAGCCGACCAGAACGACTGCATGATTGAGCCACTGGTTTTCACAGGCATTGAAGACGCCGCCGCCATACGCCTGGAAAGCGTCATTCACGTACACGCAGACCGAAATAGGGCCATATTCCATGATCGCTTGCTTCATGGCGTCGGTGGTGGGGATGCCCCACTGCGGTCCGACAAAGCCCCAGGAGTCGATCCGGTACTCGTGCGGGTACGGACAACTGCAGGCGACATCGGCGGCCACATACGGGAAGGCGGTTTCCGGCACCGTCCCGATTCCGCCGCAGGGATCTCCGCGATCGAGGAAGTAATCGAACACCAGCCAGCCGCCATCGCAGCCGTAGCCATCGGTATTGCAGCTCACCAGCCACTGCTCGGACAGGTTGACGACCGTGTCATCGTAGATTTTGATCGCGCACTCCATGGCGCCGGCCGTACTGAACGCCCAGCAGCTCCCGCAGCCCCCCTGGTTCCGAACCGGGGGCATCGGAGTGATGGTTCTCCAGTCATAGGCGGCCGGAAGAGTGGCCGGGTCGATCGTCGGCGCGAACTTGAGCGCGCTTGGATCCATCTCCTTGGGGATCTTAATACCGGTCAATTGGGCGATGGAGTACTGAGTCGCCTCACTCTCCTTCACGGTAAAAGTCCAGCCCTCGTTTTTGCCGCGCTCCTTGAGCGCCTCGATATCCGATGCCGACAACTGCGCTAGCGCCGCCGTCCCAACCATGCAGACAATACTGAATCCTATGGCGAGACTGGTCAGCCGCGAGCGGGTCCGTGACCCCTGATGAGCCATCGCGATCTCCTTTCGGTGTGCGAAGCGTATTTGAGATAGCGTGAGGAGGAAATATCTCTGAGTGATAAAAGCGTATCTTTGCGTATCCAATGTATTCCAGCAGCAGTTCCTGGTGTAAGTCGCTTACTGCCAGGAATATACCACAATTTGAGGGATCCGTCCACAAAAAAACGGAGCCGGAAGGCTACTTTTCGGCCTCCGGAGCCGAAATCGGCCCATCCGCAGTGACCACGGCGATCGCGAACCCATCGTACCCCTTGGCGCCGACCGTTTGAATCACCGTCCCGCTCACCCGCGGCTCGGCCACCATGAGATCCAGAAACCGACGAACACCAATCACGCGCTCGTCCGTACTTGTCTCATTCTTGACGTCGCCGTCCCGTACGACGTTATCGGCGATGATAAACGTCCCGCGATGCGCCAATTGCAGAGAGAGGGTGAAGTAGGCGGGATACTGCTCCTTGTCGGCATCAATGAAAATGAAGTCGAAGGGAGCCGTCTTCTCGGCAATGAGCCGCGCCAGCGATTCCGCGGCCGCCCCAAGACGGAGGTCCACACAGTGCGCCACGCCGGCCCGCTCAAAGTTCCGGCGCGCCACCTCAGCATGCTTGGGGTCGAGTTCCAGCGTGACGAGTTCCCCGTTCGGCGGCAGGGCACGCGCCAGCCAGATCGTGCTGTAGCCGCCCAGCGTGCCGATCTCCAGAATCCGGCGCGCGCCGCAGGCCTTGGCGAGCAACATACAGAGCTTGCCCTGACTGGGAGAAACCTGAATCGCGGGCAAGCCGGCCTCCGCACTGGCCGCCAGCACCTCATCGAGGATCGGATCCCCGGAAACGAACAGGCCGTCGATATAGTGATCGACGGCCGTCCAGAGTTCCTTGTCCATCAGCTCACGGTCCACGCGATCACACGCAGGGCGGGATGGATCCGCCGAAGAACAGAAAGTCCAGCAAGACCGACAGATCGGCGATGTCAATGCCGCCGTTGGCATCGACATTCCCCTGGCTGAACACGGGAGGGGTTGCACCGCCGAAGAAGAGGAAATCGACCAGGTATGAGAGATCGGAAATGTCCGGTCCAGTACCGTTGTTGTCGACATCGCCGGCCCGGCACTTGGTCACCGTGATCGGCACGATCACGGGGCTGTAGCTACCGGCCGTGCACGTGAAGGTCGGCAGATAGCTGGCGTAGCCATCAAACTCAATCACGTTGGGTCCGCCGAACAGCAGACTGGGGACCGTGAAGTACAGACTCAGCACCGGGCCGGTGCCGGGCGCCAGATCCGGCAGTGTGCCGCTGTTCGATGACCGCAGAAAGTAGGTGGCCCGCTTGTTGGACAGATCGTAGCTGATCAGCTGCTGCTGTTCGAAGTAGGCGGTGCGAAGTCCGGTCGTAGTGGCCGAATCATACTTCAGGCCGAACGGTCCACCCCACTCGAACGGAATCTTGATTTCTTTCACGGGCAGGTAATTGCGCGCATAGACGTCGCAACGGAGAATCGATGAGGGTTGGGCCGCAACCGTCGGCCCGATCAGCGAGTCCGCGTAGGCCCAGACCAGATCGGGCTGCACCGCCGAGTAGTCGCCATCGTTGGCGATAATCGACAGCGTCACATCATACAGCCCCGGACCATAACTGTGGCTGGGAGACTGCTCTGCGGAACTGCCGCCGTCGCCGAAATCCCACTCCCAGGCACTCACCACCTTGGCCGAAATCCCCTCGAATACCACGTCCAGCGGGGCCGGGCCAAAGGTATTGGTCGCGGCGAACCGGACACCGGTTATCCAGCCGGTGAGGCGGTCATCGATCCAGCAATGCATCCGCCCCTTCTGCTGCGTAGAAAACTCGTTCCAGCACGCCTCGCCCGAATAGCCCATGATGTTCTGCGGGTCGGTCGGACCCCAGGGCTGACCGCTGCAGGGGTCATTCCCGCCGGGCGCGGCACAGCTGTAATTGGTGGGCGTTGGGTCGGTATCCTGGCAGAGGTCGCCCATCACATCCCCCTGCGTCGTACCGGCCGGCTCGTAGCAGGAACCGCACGACGAGACCTCGTCAACTCCGTGGAAGGTATGCCACAGACCGAGGCAGTGCCCAACTTCGTGGGCCAGCGCGGTCTGGACCGAGGAAAAATGCCCGGTGGTCATGACAATCCCGCCCCGCTTGGTCAGGGCGTCGGAATCCCAGGGGAAGGTCCCGAATGAGTAGGATCCCTCAACATAGGAGACGAAGACGTTCATCTGCGAATCCGGGGCCAGCGCATAGGCCATCTTCATCGGGTCCATTTCGGCATCGGTCAGCGACCGGTAAGCGGTGGAATTAACGTACCGCCACTGGTATTCGAACTGGATGCGCGAGGGGAGGAGGTCGAAGTTGAGATTAGCCACCTGGAGGGCAAGCATTTCGGGGGTGGTAGCCGCGCCGCTTCCGTCATCCATCCGAAGAATGTGGAAATAGAGACGGATGGTGGTCACGGGCTTGTCGACCGGCGGAATCCAGGCATTCCGGGTGGCCGGAACATCGCACGAGCCGTTGGTCGGGCAGGCGTTCGGGTCGACCAGCTTGGTGGCGGCGTTTTTAGCGTCAAAGATCTGCTGAGTGCGACACCAGTCGCCGGTCAGGGCGGCCGCGTCGGTCGCGGCCGGTATGCTTTGCGCCATGCCCGGACCGGCCATGGTCAGAAGACCAAAAGCCAGCCCGATGGCCGCACCAAACCAAATCCGATTCCGTAGTCTGCGGCGCACCCCAAGCGGAGAGATTGAAAAGTCCGGCATGATTACCATTCCTGTTCTATGTGCTGTACAGACGTCTAGTGAGGGGAGACGCCCGCGACCCTGTGAGTATTCGTCTAAAGGTACCAGAAACACTAGAAAATGCAACCGGATTCTGGCCAGCGGGGTTCCGGAGACCGCATAAAAAACGTCGGTGCGAAGCCTCGCACCGACGTTGGCATAATCGAGTTTGTTGGTCGTCGTTACTTGTTGCGGCGACGAATCACACCGGCGCCAACCAGGCCCAGCGACAAGAGAGCGATAGTCGCCGGCTCCGGCACGGCCGAGCTGGTGGTTACGGTCAGGGAGAGCCCGTCGTTGAAGTAGTGGCAATCCGGATCGAAACCGAACCCGAACACGCCATCGGAGGCGTAGGAGTTCAGTTCATCGATCAGCCCAAGGGCGCTCAGGTCGTAGGTCAGCGTGAAGTTACGCGGGCGGCCACCGACCAGGTCGGTCCAGGTTCCCATATTGTACCCCTGGCCGGCGAAGTTGTCACCATGACCCTGGAAGTCCCAGTTGGCGGTGACGCCACGACGCGGGTTATTGAGCAGATGGACATACAGGGAATCCGGCTCCACCCGCCAATCCCAGATATTCGAAAACGTCAGGGTAGCACCAGTGATGGTTTCCCCCGGATGATTCCAGTCGATTCCCCACGTGTAATAGCGATAGTGGTCCAGATCCCAGAGGTCCGCACGCGGAGTGGGATTAAAGTGGTAGACCCCCGCGAAGGCGCTGCTCACGGCGAACAACGATATTCCGGCCGCAAGCAAGACGAGTCCAAGTTTCTTCATCACCGTTAACCCTTATGCAATACTACTGTTTATTCTCGTGTGTAATCCAAGCTAACCCATGCCACTTGTGCAAAAAATGGACCGCCCGCTACTAAAAACGCCACCTTTTGCGTTTTGTCTGTAACGTGTTGTCCCACAATAAGCGGCCGGAATCTCGTCAAATCCATGCAATCATTTTACCAACAATCACGCCTGCTGTGCTGCAGGTTGTGTGCAAATACGTGCGCACCTGTCGGTTCCCGCCGAGAACCGAATCCGTACGCCTTTGGGTTATTATCGGCTGATCTGCTCCATGATTTAGTGACGGGTGTCCCGCTTTTCGGATTGCCGTCAAACCCAAGAAATAATACTACCGGGGGACAGATTCGAACTGTCGACATCCAGTTCCACAGACTGGCGCTCTAACCAACTGAGCTACCCCGGCTTGAGCAGGCCAAACTTATGCAATCCGGCCCGCATGTCAACTGTTTTGCGATTGCCGGGGAGAAAGCTACGAACAACTGCAGCCGCTGTCGCAACCGCCGGCCTGTTTGCCGGTGGAGACGATATACCCGCCGCCGCCAAAATCCCGCGTGACATAGTCGATACGCACGCCGTCGTACCCCTCAAGAAACTCCTTGAGTCCCGGGTCGATGTATGCGGTAATGCCGTTCGATTCCAGCTTTTCCAAGGTGTCTACTGACTCATCCAGAGCCAGACCTAATGATGGACCGCTTCAGCCGGCCCCCTGGAAGTAAATCACCAGGTGGGCATGTTTTCCCTTCGGTGTATCCAGGACCTTCTTCAATTCCGCGCTGGCGGTGTCGGTGACGACGAGCATCGGTAAGTACCTTTCCTGCTATCGGTTCTGCTACCTCAACGCAAAGATACCCGGTTTGGTTCAAAAAACCAGTCTTAATTGCCCGTCGCCTATCGGTCGATCCGCCCATCATACCCACAAAAAACCACCCCCGGTCGGGCCGGGGATGGTCTCTGAAAGGAAAAAGGGCCGACTTGGCGTCGAACCCGCTTAAATCTCAGCAGCCAGGCAGACTGGCACTGAAGAACAGGAAGTCGATGAGTGCCTGCAGATCTGAGATGTCGACCGCGCCATCGGGCGGCGTGTTGCAGTCCGCTTCCTCGAGGCAACTGGTGATCGAGCCGCCGAAGAAGAGGTAATCGACCAGAGCCGACAGGTCGGAGATATCGCAGATATCGTCCGGATCGCCGTCGGCATTGCCCCGCGTACCCAGACAGCAAGTCGCCTGGCAGTGGCGAACATCTTCAATATACAAGACCTTGGCCTCGTCCACCGCGGCCTGCAGGTCGGTCAGGCTGCCGTCGTATACCGTGACAATGGCTGTGGCGAAGTAGAAGGTGTCTGTGGGACCCAGCGTCAGATCGTTCTTGAAGGTCAGGACCGAATGCATGTCGGCTTGTCCGGGCTCAGCGGAATAACCGGGATTCTGCATGTTGTTCCAGAGCTCGCGCGGCACGAACCCATCGTTCGGATAGACGAAGTCCGAGTTGAGCGCCGCATAGCCGCCGTACATATCCACTTTATTAGTGCAGGAGTCGACTGCCAGGTCATGGTTGCTGTAGTACCCCAGCATCGCGACGCCGGCCCAGCGCCGATTGTTCTTGAGGCACTCCTTGCCGGTCACAGAAACGTACTCGTATCCCTGTTGGTAAACCAGATTGCGGGTCGCATCGAAGCCGGCCATGTTGTAGCTGGCCGTATCCGACGGCACGTCGAAATCAAACGCCTCGCCCAGCGTCAGGTGCTGAACCGTCGTCGCGCCGGCATGGAGGTTGACCCGCCACAACTGAATGTGCTTCTGGTGCACCAGCGAGCCGTTTACGGTATAGAGGATGTGCATCTTCCAGTTGTCGATCAATGTATCGATCGTCACGAACTTGCCGGTGATCCAGCCTGTCTGACCAGCCACCGTCGTGTCACGCGCCTTGTCCGCGCCACTCGCAACCGGTCTGAAGACGTTCTCTTCGGCGATGCTGTTCCCGAAAACAGACCAGCTGGCATAGACGGAGTCCGGAGCCGTAGTGTGACGGATTACGACTGGCGAGCCGTCGAACACATACACCTCCGTCGAACCGGGAATCGAATCGACCGTGTCGCAGTCACCGTTGTGCCAGAAGTCCAGGTTGACCCGGCCGTTGCCGCCACCCTGGCCACCCATGTTGCCATTCGAGGATACGGCCAAACGGTGACGACTGTCTGTGGAAATCATCGTGTCAAATACCGGTAGGACCAGCGTATCTGTTATTACTGTATTGAACACGAACGCCAGCGAATCGAACGGTGCCGGCGAGTTCGACTTGAAATACACCAGCCCCCTCAGATTCACCGTCGTCCCCGGCGAATTGATAATCCCACCCGGATTCAGCGTCACCGTCATGGTCGCCGTGTTCCCGATGCCGGCCGGTATGACCACCGGGCCCGTCATCGAGATGTTTACGGCACTTGGGCTCGCCGGTAACGTCTGAACCTTGGTTATGGAATTGACCGTCAGTGACGTATTGCCGACGTTCTCCATTGTTATGGTGACTACCCGCTGCTGCCCGTGTTTTATCCACTCCGGATACACAAGCTCCGTCGGGCGAATCACCAGGATCGGGTTCGGCACCGGGTCCACACACGGCATCATAATCCACTTCACGGGATTGAGCGTCCAGATTCCCTCCGGTACCACGATGTTGCCCGGGAACCGGTCGTTGATATACTGCAGGTGAATGTACTTCCTGCCAGTGTAGCTCGGGAAAACGGCAGTCTTGGCGTTGGCCGGCCAGCCCAGCGTGCCATAGGTATTCTCGAGCGAATCCAGGTCGAAGCCGAACTCGTTGATCGCCGGCCAGCCATCGCTGTCGCACGGGCCGTTGCCACCGACCGTGTCGCAGTCCGGCGTGTAACTGTTCGTCAGGTTGCGCGCCTGGTCCCAAGTCAGCCCGTTCAGATCGCTCGAAACTGACAACCAGACATCGCCGTTAGCCGATGATGTTGCTTCGGCGCCTGAGGAGGCGCAGTCGTCATCGACCCCGGCCGGGATGTTATTGAACTGCACCCAGATCGCGTAGAGCTTGCCGGAACAGTCGCCGAACGCCACTTTCGTCTGGTTCAACTGCCAGCTGCCGCCGCGGCAATTCACCTGATCCCACTCGGCCGAGGCGACCGTGCTCAGTACTGCCGGGAAGTTCTCGGACCAGTGCTGAATGCGGCAGTCGAAGCCGATCGTGCCGTCGGGATCGTAGGCATTCCCCGGCCACACGCGGGCCGGCCACATGATATGCAGCTTGTCGTCGGAGGCGAACATCGCCGCCAGATCGGCATACGCGCGGAAGCCATCGACATTCGGCACGTAATTGGTCACGTTGACTTTCGCCCCCCAGGTAGCGCCCATATCCAGTGACATCTTGTAGAAGACATCGTTATCGACCTGGTTGGGTCCTTCGACCAGCCCCTGAGCCGTGTTCATCGTCCAACAGATCGCGACCTTCTGGCTGAGCCGGGAGGCGCAGATCATCGGCGTTACGCCGTTGAGGGCGCTGTCGGCCAGGATACCGGTCCAGGTGCCGGCCGCTTTGGCTCCCACCTTGCGATAGTATGCGATCGCTCCCCATTCAACCGGGTCACCGGCCTGATAGGCCAGCAGATGCGTGACATAGGTCGAGCCGTTCCTCTGGTAAGCCAGCTTCGGCCAGATCATCTGCGTAGTCGCTCCCAGACTGATCCGCTCGGCCATGGTGTCCGGGATGGCTGATCCGCTCCCCCAGAAACAGGAGGTGGGCGAGCCGTCATAGTAGACGTGACTGTGGTAGGCGCCGCCCGTCGTGTGGGTGTCGTGCCCCGATATCACCGCGGCTCCATCGGCCGGGTCGACCATCAGGTTCACATACACACCGTACTCACCACTCCCCTGCACGCGGCAGCCGATGCCACCGGTGTTCGGATATGACCCCGATACCGGGTCCCACACCTGGTAGGCATACTGGGCGGCATTGAAGTTGGCCGCCGGCAGGAACGCCGCGCCGAAATGGGCATACGGCCCGTTCGGAGCCGGAGCCGGACGCCAGTCGTTCATGCGCCCGCAGGTGGAGTTGTGCTGCTGGTCACGATAGCTCTGGAACAGGACTTCGCCCGGCGAAACCGACGGCATCATGCCGCCCAAAACTGCCTCCGGCGCCCCTCTGTCCGCGATGCCTGTCCATTCGTCCGCACCCATCGCCGGGGTCGGCAGCGCATAGACGCTGGTGCGCATGACATGTTTGTTGACCCGTTCGCCCGGCTTGTCGGCCGCCGACAGTATGCCTGCCAGCAGGACCACAATCGCCAAAACGATCGTGCCCATCATGAGTCTCTTTGTCATCTCAATGTCCTCAAACATTCGGCCCACTGCGTTGCGGTGGATGCGAACCGAAAGCTCCGCCGCACGCACGGCCAGTTTCCTTGCATGGCAATCGTGTCACCGGATCGGCCCACCCGCAGGCGGGTCCGGCCGGTCTTCCAGGTCACTCTCTGCAGATCACCTCCTCCTGGGCGTACGGGTATAGCCCAACCCGACGCCGAACTCATGGCTGACGGCGAAACGCGTTCGATGTACGTATGGCTCGGACTGGGGGAGAGCGGTTGAAAGCTCAGAGATGTCCAGCACCTCGGGCCTGGTCATGGCCCGATTCTGGCCCTCACCACGGTCACAATTACCGGTACGGCTTATGCCGAGAAGCTGTCTGACATTGATGAAGTAAGCCGATGGAGTCTGCTTCTAACATATAGAAGCAGACTCCCGGACGCAAGTGAAAAATGGAGCGTGCGAACCGCGCTCACGGACAGGCCGGCAGCGTCCCGCCGAAGAACAGAAAGTCGACCAGCACCGACAGATCGGAAATGTCCACGCTGGAGGACCCGTCGACATCGTTCTCGTCATCGCAGCCGGAAATCGTGCCGCCGAAGAACAGATAATCGACGATGGACGACAGGTCGGAAATATCCGCCACGTCCCCGGCGTCGCCGTCAATGTTCCCGGTCGTCCCCGCACAGCAGCCGCCGCACAGCCCGCCCAGGTGATCCAGCAGCCAGAGCTTGGCGGTCGCCACGTTGGCGGCCAGATCGACCGCTGAGCCGTCCCGCACCGTGGAAAGCACCGTGTAAATGGTCACGGTGTCGGATTGTGACAGCGTCAGGTTATTCAAATAGGTCATGCCGGCGAACTGATCCATAGTGACAGTGTTCGCAGAGAACCCTGGAGTCTGCATGAGCGTTTTCAGCTGGCTCGGCACAAAGCCGTTGTTCGGCCAGACGTAGGTCGCATTGCTCGCTGTGAAGGCGCCATAGGGGGAAGCGGCGGTGTCGATACAGCCATCGTTGTAGCGAATCCCCAGCAGCGCCTGCCCGCCGTATCGATGGCTGTTGTCCTGACATTCATAGCCGGTTCCCTGTAGGTAGATCAGGCGCTGCGACGCGTTGAAGCCCCCCACGTTACCGCCTATGGTGGTCGGAATGTCCCAGTCGCACACCTCGCCTACGGTAAAACTCGCCGGCGCGCCATCCTCAACGTATACGCGCAACGTCTGGATGATGGAATGGCAGGCGGGTGTCGAACCCGAACCCCTGGGAGCGTACCAGGTGCGGTCCATGAGGATGCCCAGATCATTGGTAGCGAAGGTCCCGCAGCGAAACACTTCGAAGGTCCCGGAATCGATAACCGCCACGGGCAGCTTGCCGCCCGGAACCAGGGCAAACTGATTCGTCATGTACATATGGTGCCGGGCGCGCGGTGCGCCGGCGGAATCATAGGCGATCACCGGCGAACTTGCATACAAATACACCGAGTCGCAATCTCCCTGGCCGGCGTAATCCATCGTCACGGCTCTGGCCATATGCCGTCCGGCTATCCCGTCGTTCTCCACGAGGAGCCGGACACAACTGGTGGCGATCGTATCGGTCAGGCGCTGCGGCATGTCGTAGTCGCAGAAATCGCCGATCCCGTCGCCATCGATGTCGCGCTGTTCCGGATTGTAGTCGTTCGGGCAGTTGTCCGGCGGACAGGTAGTATTGGGAAAGCCCGGCGTCGTGCGACCATCGGCGTCCGGGTCGACACAGACATCGCACATGTCACCCACATGGTCATAGTCGGAATCGGCCTGACTCGTGTTGGCCACACTCGGGCAGTTGTCGCAGATGTCGCCCACCTGATCGTTGTCGGCATCCGCCTGCCCGGGGTTCCACATCGTGGGGCAGTTGTCGAGACTGTCGGCGATGCCGTCCCCATCCGCATCGATCTTCACGTAGGCGTACAGCTTGTCCCCGACAATAGAGTCGACCCGCACCGTGATCCCGCTCGGCGCGAAGTAGCCGTCGCTGCTGGGCGTGGTGGTGGGGGAGAAGGTGTTCTGGAACGGGATGTCGCTGGAGAACAGCGCCCCTTTGCGGGACTCGTAGGGGTACCACCACTGGGCCCGGTCCGATACATGGCCCCCGGTGTTGTAGGTGTGATCGCGCGACGGATTGTAGCCGGCATCCACCACCGCCACCATATAGTGGTCGTAGTCGGGCGTGCCGTTATTGGAAAAACCGCCCCCCAGCAGATCGTCGTCGCAATGGGTGATCAAGAGCCCCCGGTCCAGCGTGTCGGCGCCAAACGTGAGATAGCCGGGGAAGTAAATGCTGAAATCCGAGTCGAAGTGGTCATACTTGGCCGTCGAGCGCGGATTGCGGTACTCCAGCAGGAAGTACTCGCCCGGCAGGAAATTCTTGCTCGACACCTTGAAGAGCGAATTAATGTTGGTCGTTTCAATATTGTTGATTACGAGATTCTGGTACTCGCTCCCCTGAAGCTCGACCGGCGTTATCCAGCCCAGTTCCTTCTTGCTCCAGCCGCACAGGTGCGAGGGATTAGTCGACCCGATAGAGAGAATGGCATATCCACCGTACCCCATGACACACCAGTCGTACACCGGGTGGTCGTTGTCGTCATTCGGAGTGGTGAACGTGACCGGGTCGAGCTTCGAGTCGTAATCATACAGATCCCACAGCCCGTAATTGTGCGTCAGTTCGTGGCAGAACACCCGGATACGGTTGAGCTGATCCCCGAGAATAACGTGCGGATCGGCCGGATCCCGCACCGGCCAGGTCTCCGGACAGGTGTTCCAGCGCGACACCATCATGCCGTCGAACGGCCCCGGCCCTTCTCCCATCGGGTAGATATAGGCATACGACCAGATGTCCTGCGGGTAACTGGTATCTTCCCGGCCGGTCCCGGAACGAATAAACGTCACGGCGTCCACGACGCCGTCGTTATTGCCGTCGAACTGCGAGTAGTCGATCTGGTCGTCGAGCTCGGCCAGCAGGCCCTCGAAATCAAATGCCTGGGAGTAGCTTGCCCCGGTGTACCAGGGACGCACTGCTCCAGAGATCGCACTCTGACCGTACGAAACTTCCTGGAAATACTCAGCCACCGAGCCAGTCATGTTGGTGGGATCGGGACTGAGGGAGAAGAACATCGAGTCGACCGACTGCTGAGAAAAGCGGTGCGACCGGTCCAGCCAATCCACCAGGATCACCAGGACTTTGAACGTGTCGGCCGCAAACCGGAACTTCTGCATCGCGACCGTGTCCTCGTGGCTGAGACGCGATGGCACCTCGCGGCCGAACTGGGCTTCCAGTACTTCGGCTGGAACATCCAGCACGATGCGACGGGCGCGGTCACCGAGCGGCGCCGCGGCAAGTGCGGTCATGAGAAGAATTGTGGTGACGATGGTTAAGGTGATGGTGCGCATGGCACAAACCTCCCGCAACGGCCAATGGCCGGCATTCGGGTTGAGAGATCACGCGGAATGAGTTGGCAGGAATAATATACCAGTAAGGCGATCTTAGGTCAACCCATTCGTGCACCCGGTCGGGATTTTGTTGCTCCCGGGCTCACGGCCGCGCGGCACTGATGCGCTGCAGCACCTGCCGCGCCAGGCTGTTCTCCGGGTTCAGTCGCAACGCCTGTTCGGCGCTCTGGCGGGCCTCGGGGATTCGCCCCAACTCGAAATAGGTCATGGCCAGTTTGACGTGCAGGTTGTCATTGAGGGGGACGGCGGCGCGACCGCGCTCCAGAACGGCCAGCGCTTCGACCCGCTTGTTCTGATTCAAGAGCAGAGTGGCATAGTTGAAGTAGGTGTCGGCGGTGTAGGGCTCGAGGGCCAGCGCCTGACGATAATGCTCCTCGGCTTCGGCCACGCGCGCCGTGCGCGAGCAGACAATCGCCAGGTTGATCCGGGCCGGCGCATAGGCTCCGTCGGCGGCGACCGCCGCACGGAAATACCGCTCCGCCTCCGGCAGCCGGTTCTGGTCGAGATACACCGTTCCGAACATCACCTGGTTCTCGGCCTCGCTGCGACTCCGCTCGAGGCCAAGCAGACTATGATTGCTCTCGATCCCGAGTAACAGCAGCACGGCGAGCGCGAGGGAGAGGGGACGCCATTTTGCGCGCCGTACCCACGCGACCAACTGCATCACCGCCGCCGTGGCAAACAGCAAAAAGAACGGAATGAGGGGCTGGCGATACCGGGCACAGACGAAGAACAGCAGAAACGATCCGACGTATGCGGCCATGAACAGATACACCAGCAGATACCGCCGCCACTGCCCGAACGAGAGACCGATTCCCACCAGCGCCAGCGGCGCGAGGAGCCCATAGGGGAATTTCAGCCCTCCGGGATACAGCAACCCCCGTATGAGCGGCGAGAACTGCCGTACATTATAGGGATCCTCGTTGTTGGGGATCTCGTACCCCTGGATGAAAAGACGGGCTTTCTTTATGACCAGCCCGAGCCAGTGAGCCGGATCGGCCAGAATCTCCCGTCGCCCCCGTTCATACCAGAAGTCTGAGATCTCCGATTTCTTCAATCGCCGGCCCCGGTCCGCCTCGGCGATGGCGATCGCTTCGCGATACCCGCCTTCCCAGGTGGCGTCGAGGCCGGGCGCCGTGGCGGACCAGCCATCGGCCTGCCGGTTGTTCCCCAGAAAGAAATTGAATCCACCCTGCCAGGCGATCGGAATGAACTCCTTCGATACCGAGTAGTTGCGGATCGTCACCGGCAGAATGACCAGGAGTGTCGCCAAGGCCAGGAGCCCGTACCGCTTCGCCGCCGCCGGCCATCCGACCTTCGGTCTGATGATCACCCAGACCCAAACAAGCAGCGCAGGAAGAACCACCAGGAAATTCGGCCGGGCCAGCGAAGCTAACCCGAGCAAAAGACCCGACAACACGAAATTCGCCGCCGATCGGTCCTCCTGTGTTCGGTACAGTTGCCACACGAGCAGGATCGCCAGAAACGTCTTGAGGCCGGTGATCAGGATGGTCACGTCATGGTACAGAAAGGTCGGATAAAATACGGCCACCAGCGCTCCCCCAAACGCAATCTTCTCAGAAAAGAGCCGTCGGCCGGCCAGCAGCACCAGCAAAGGGAGAAACGATCCCATGATGATCTGCAGGAACCGCGACCAGTACAACGAATACCCGGCCAGACCGTACCATGCCGCAAACAGGTAGGGGTAGAGCGGCGCGCGATAATACGGTTCCGGGCCATACCCGGCCGGGGAAGCGATCCGCTGGGCCAGTTTCACATGGTACTGCTCGTCCATGACCGGATGATCGAACGTCGGCATGGCCACCACCTGATTCAGGTACACCAGTCGGATCAGGAAGGCGGCGGCTACCAGTCCGAGCGGCAGCAGCCAGGCGGGGGCAGATTCCAAAGCTCGCTTGGTTCGTTCCATCATCACGGATCAATATAGAGGTTGAGCCGCCAAGTTCAACAGGACAGACCGACATTTGACTTTCCCGCCGAATGTGGTACTTTTCCCGTATGCCTTGGGCGCGGCTCTCCGTTCTCATCGGGATCCTCGGTTGCGGCCTGTTTGCCACGTCACTGGCCGCCGACCAACCGATCCCCATTCACATTGACCTGAGCGCCGACACGGCTTCTCTGCCGTACACGCTCGAGAAGATCTATCGGACCGATTACGGGCTCGACCGCAAGCTCATACAGGCTACCGGCGCGGTGATGCCGGCGTCCCCCACCGCTTCCGACACCTCCCTGCTCGTCATCGCCTTCAACCGGCCGATCAATGATGATGGCCCGGCCAGCTTTGTCGTCTGCGACCTGCTCCGGCGCGCGGCGACCGTCACCGAGGACCCGATTTACGCCACCATAACGGACTTCAGTCTCTATCAGGATCGCGCTACCGGCAAAATCGCCATCGCCGCCGGAATCTACCGCCACGATACGGCGTTCGTGGCCCGCAATTTCCCCGGCTCCAATCGTTTCGACCTGCTGCCCGTCGGCACTGGTCGGGACCGGACCGGCAACGGCGAATGGGAGCCCCAAGTCCAGTGGCAACTCACCAGCGACTATGATTTCGACGGCTCGCTCGAAATGTTCTTCTACGTCGGACCGGGCCGGGATAAGGAACCGCGCTCGCTGGTCTGCGTGGACATGGATGCCTTCCGGATCGAATGGTCCCTGCCGATGGCGTCCTGGCTTCTGAGGGGCAACCTGACTCCCTGCGGCGACAGCGCCGATCCGGCCCTCGTGTTTTCCACCTACGGACCCGATAACGGCGTGCGGGACTCCGTGTTCGATGACCACTACGGCTACCTCGGTCGCATCGACCGATTCGGCAAACTGTCGCAGGTCACCATCGCCGCCGATGGTTTCTGCAGTCCGCTGGTGGCCGGCGTTCCGGGCAATCCGCACCGTCTGGTGGTGTACCGCCCCGGTCTGTCGCAGGACACCTCGCAGCCGCTGAGCGGTCGGACCGCCGTTGGCGCCTTTGAGCTGATCGACGACCACCTTTCCGTGCTGCGCCGCGAGCCCATCGAGGACCAGATCACGCAGCTCCGCTTCGTGCGCGGGCCATACGCCGATGAGCCGCTGCTCTATGCCTTCTCGCGCCTCGGCCAGGTTCGCCTGCTCGACAGCACGTTCACCTGCCGAGCCATCAGCAATCAGAGCCCGCTTGCGACCATTATTGACACTTTCACCCTCCCGGGCGAGTCGTACCCGTCCCTGATCTGTGCGTCCGGTGGCACCGAGCTGTTGAGCCCGGAATTCGAGCATCTGGCCCATCTCTCCCTGCCGACCGAGCGGGTCAGCGCGGTCAATCTGCCGGACCCCGACCAAAAACCCGCGCTGCTGTTCTCCGGCATCAATCACGCTTTTGTGGGCACGCTGCGTTATCAGCCCTGGCATCACTATTTGGTCGTGCTGTTCTGGCGGTACCACAACGGACTCCTGATCCTGCTGCTGACCCTGGCGGTCGCCCTGCTCGTGCTCAACTACTTTCGCCGGCGCGCCGAAGCCGCCTTGGCGCTCAGCCGCGAACGGCTGCGCTCGCAATTCGAAGCCATGCCGATCGCCACGTGCATCTGGGAACAGTCCGGCGATGACTTCGTCCTGAGCGATTACAACGCCAAAATGAATGAACTGTCCGATGGCCGGATCGCCCGGTTCGTCGGCCGGCGCGCGAGCGAAATCTACGTCGACCGGGCCGATATCACGGAGGACATGCGCCGCTGCGCCACGGAGCATGCCACCCTTCAGCGCGACATGTGGTACCGCTATGCCACCACCGGCAGGCAGCGCTATGTGGCGACCACGTATTGCTGGGTTCCGCCCAATCTGGTGATGATCCACGGCGAAGACATCACGGAGCGCCGCGAGGCTACCGAGGCGCTGGCCCAAAGCGAAGCCAAGTTTCGGGCCGTCGCCGAATCGCTCCGCGCGGCCGTGGTGATCTACAACCGGGAAAGACTGCTGTACTGCAATCCGGTACTGCTGGAATTGACCGGCTATACGCTCGACGAGGCCTTGTCCATGCCCGGACTGAATTTCATCCATCCGGACGAACGGGAACAGGCCGCCAAGCGTGTGGCCGATCGCCTGGCCGGCCTGCCGGTCCCGGAGATATACGAGGTCAAGACCGTCAATAAAGCCGGGGAGACCCGGTGGGCCGAATGGTCAGCCCACGTGATCGACTTCCAGGGAGAGAAAGCGATTCTGGGCACCGGCCTCGACGTCACCGAGCGAAAACTCGCCAATCTGGCCCTGGAGGAAAGCGAGGCCAAATTCCGCGCTCTGGCTGAATTGATGCGTGCCGCAATCCTGATCTACAACCAGGACCGGATTCTCTACTGCAATCCGGCGCTGGTCGAATGGACCGGCTATTCCTATGAAGAAATCACCTCCATGCCGACTCTCACGATCATTCACCCCGATCAGCGGGAACTGGCCGCGAGCCGCATAGCCGCTCGCCTCAGCGGTGGTCTTGCTCCCGAAGTGATGGAATTGAAGACCATCACTAAGGACGGCCGGACACGCTGGACCGACTTCTCCGCCCGCGTTATCGACTACCAGGGGACCAAGGCGATTCTCGGCACCGGCCTGGATGCTACCGAGCGAAAACTCGCCAATCTGGCCCTGGAGGAAAGCGAAGCCAAATTCCGCGCCATGGCCGAATCCATGAATACGGCCATCACGATCTTCGATCAGACCCGACTCGTGTACTGCAATCCGGCCTGCCGGACCATCACCGGATACAGTGCGGAGGAACTCGCCGCCATGAGTTTCTGGGAGGTGGTCGATCCCGAATATCGGCAGCTGGTCAGGGAGCGTGGCCGTGCCCGCCTGGCCGGGGAGACCATCCCCGAGCGCTATGAGGTGCGCATTCGCACCAAAGCCGGCGCCGCCCGCTGGGTCGACTACAGCGCCCAGGTTATTGACTACCTTGGGGGGAAAGCAGTCCTCGCCACGATCGTGGATATCACCGACCGCAAGCTCGCCGAGGAACGACTGCGCGAAAGCGAACAGCGCTTCCTGCGGGTGACCAAGGAAAGCCGCGAAATCGTCTGGGAGATCGATACCGAAGGCCTTTTCACCTACGTCAACCCGGCCTGCGAGACCGTGCTGGGGTACCGCCCCGACGAGATGATCGGTCGCATGCACTTCTATGATCTTCACCCGGAGGAAACCCGCGAAGCGTTCCGCGAGATGGCGATGAAAAAGATGGCCTCCCAAACGCCGTTCCGCGATTCGCTGGACGAAGCGCGGACGCGCGATGGCCGCACCGTCTGGCTCTTCTCGAACGGCGTGCCGCTGCTTGATGAACACGGGGTCTGCCGCGGCTATGTCGGCACTGACCTCGATGTCACCGAACGCCGTCGCATCGAGGAGGAACTGCGGATCAAGGATCGCGCCATCGCCGCCTCCATCAACGCCATGGCCATCGCCACCATGGATGGCCGCAACACTTATGTCAACGATGCCTTCCTGCGCATGTGGGGATATACGCGTGACGAAGCGATGGCGCTCCCCATCCACGCCTACGCCAGTGATCCGGAGGAAGTGAAAAAGATCGTCGCCACGGTCAAGCGGGATGGATTCTATGCCGGTGAGTCGATCGCCCGCCGGGCCGACGGTTCCACGTTCCATGTCTTCATCACCAACAGCATCGTGCCGAACCCAACCGGCGGCGCATCGGCCATGCTGGTCTTTTTCGTGGACATCACCGAACGCAAGCAGGCCGAGGCCGAGCTGCGCAACAGCGAAGAGAAGTACCGCGCCGTGGTCGAAGGAGCCGGCGACTGCATCCTCAGCATCGACACCAACGGCTCCATCGTCTTCGCCAACAGCCTGGCCGGTCTCACCGCGGGCGTCGCCCCCGAAGAGCTCCTGGGGCGCCCGATCACCGATCTCATACCCCGGGATTCGGCCCAGCTCCTCGACCACATGCTGGAAGGGAAAGCCGCGGTCAGCGCCACCGGCGAACTGACCTTCACGCGGGACGCCAATGGCCAGGAACGCTGGTTCTCGTTGCGCGTAACACCGCTGGCCGGCGACAACGGTGCGCGGGTGGGGGCGGTCCTGTTCCTGCGCGACATCACCGAAAGTATCCGTGCCTCCCGGCAGATCGAACGAGAACGGGATTTCTCGCGCTCCATTCTCGATGCCGCCAACAGCCTGATCATCTGCCTTGATGAAAACGCCTGCCTCACCATGTTCAACGAGGAGTGCGAGCGGATCACCGGCTACAAGGCCGAAGAGGTGCTCGGCCAGCGCTGGCCGGAACGGTTCATGCTTCCGGAAAACCGGCATGAAGGACACAACAACTTCCGCGCCTGGGTTGAAGCCAACCCCAAGCGGGACCGCTACGAGGAGCCCATCCTGACCCGCTCCGGCGATATTCGCACCATCCTGTGGTCGAACTCCTCATTCGTTTCTCCGGACACCGGCCGCCTGACGGCTATCGCCATCGGGTACGACATCACCGACCGCAAGCGCGATGAGGCCATGTTGCAGCGTATCACGCAGGAGCAGTATGACCAGGTGAAGCAGATCGCCGGCGGCATCGCCCACGAAATCTACAACGCGCTGTTCCCGGCCAGCGGCTCGCTGTACAAGCTGCGCGAGCGCCTCGAACTGCTCGGCGGCGGCGAGGAAACCGCCCGCAACCGGCGGCTGCTGGATCTGGTGGAGATGGCCGTCTCCCGGGCGGTCAAGATGACCGATACGGTCATGAAATACTCCCGCCTCGATGCTTCCCACGTTGGCGAACGCACCAACCTGCGCGATCTTGCCGACGAACTGGTCTCCGGGCGGGCGGCCCGCATCGAACAGCTCGGCGCCGTGGTCACGCTGGAACTCCCGAACGACCTCGATCTGCGCGTCAATCGCGAGCATCTCGTGAGTCTGCTCGATAATCTTCTGGGGAATGCGCTCGATGCTGTGGCCGAAGCCGCCGCGCGGGATGTCACGATCGCCGCGTTTCGTCACGAGGGAAGTCTTCGCCTGGTCGTCAGCGACACCGGAATCGGAATCGAACCGGACCAGATAAAGCAGATTTTTCAACCCTTTTTCAGCACCAAGCCGCGCACCGGAACCGGTCTCGGGCTGGCCATTGCACGAAAAATCGTGGAACTGTACGGCGGATCGATCTCCGTTGACTCTGTCGTTGACAAAGGGACAAGGTTCACTATATTGCTACCGGCTGGCATTGTGTAAGGCATAACCTCTATCACGACATCGCGAAGCATATGCGCCATTCCTTGCTAATTGTGGATGATGATCCTCTCGTTCTGGAAACTCTGACCCAGATATTCTGCGATGACTACGATGTGGTTAGTGCCTCGTCGGGCGCCGAGGCGCTCGAGATCCTGCGGCGGGACAAGACAATAGCCGCCATCATTCTTGACATCCGAATGGCCCAGATGGACGGCTTCGAAACCGCCAACCGGATCCGGAACATCCCCTGTGACATCCCTATCGTCTTCAACACCGGCTATCCGGGGCAGTACCCGGAAAAGCGGATCGACAAAAGGCACCAGCCCTACGATTACGTGGGCAAAAACGAGGGGGTGGAACGCCTGGTCGAGGCGGTGCACAAAGCGGTTGAATTTCAGGTGCTCAAATCCCGGCACCCCGAACTGATCCGCCACGCCCGCGACGAGTACGGCCTGGTCGGCAAGTCGCGGGGCATGCTCGAAGTGTACCAGACCATCGAACAGGTCGGCCCGAGTGACAACAAGGTGATCATCCTCGGCGCCACGGGCACCGGCAAGGAACTGGTGGCCAAGGCCCTCCACAAATGCAGCCGCCGGTCGGCCCACCGCATGGGCGTTCTGAACTGCAACCACAAATCTCCCGACCTCATCGAGTCCGAACTGTTTGGCCACGTCCGGGGCGCCTTCACCGGCGCCGTGGAAACCCGGGTCGGCCTCTTTGAACAATCCGATCAGGGAGCCGTGTTCCTTGACGAAGTCGGCGATCTCGATATCACGACTCAGGGAAAACTGCTCCGCGTGCTCGAGTACGGGGAGTTGCAGAAGATGGGCTCTCCCGATGTCGTCCAAGTCGACGTGCGCGTTATCTGCGCCACCAACGGCGACCTGCTGAAACTGGTGGCCGAGCGGAAGTTCCGCGAGGACCTGTACTACCGTCTCAAGGGGATCACCATCACCATGCCGACCCTCCGGGACCGCCGCGAAGACATCCCGGACCTGATCGACTACTTCGCCGAGCGATATTGCAGCAAGAAGGGAATCGGCCTCAAAGTGTTCGCGCCGGACGCCCGGGAGCTGCTCATCGACTTCGACTGGCCCGGCAATGTTCGCCATCTGTGCGACACCGTCCGGTCGCTCATCGACCTCACGCCGTCATATTATATCTCGCGCAATGAAGTGGCCGAGTACCTCCGCTGCCCGGGCCAGGACAGCCCCGTCAA
>AMWB02036499.1_pt1 | contig 33557 bp, 31 predicted proteins | sample 200311 | NCBI WGS metagenome assembly AMWB02 (sample SAMN02737377, study PRJNA173069) | bioreactor metagenome | biome: anode biofilm in microbial fuel cells | place: USA: California | collected 2010-12-16
TTCCAGCCGCCGCTGAGAATGGCGGTAAGGCTGGTTCGATGGTCGTGCAGGCCGGCCATCGCAACAGCCCAGTCGAGGCGCTGCTCCAGTCGCGTACCGCTCAGGCCGTAGATGCCGCCGTAAAAACCGATGTTTTCCGTGACGGTGAGATCTTCATAGAGGGAAAACTTCTGACTCATATAGCCGATATGCAGTTTTATCTGTTCGGTTTGGCTCAGGATATCAAAGCCGGCCACCGTCCCGCTGCCGGAACTGGGGCTGAGCAGCCCGCAGAGCATGCGGATGGTGGTGCTTTTGCCGGCGCCGTTCGGCCCGAGAAAACCAAAGATTTCCCCCTTTTTTACCTGAAAGCCGATATCATCAACGGCGGTGAAGGTGCCGAATCGCCGGGTCAGGTGTTCCACCTGCACGGCGAGGGAGGCGATGTCTGTCGCTCCGTCCATTGCGATCTGTGCGCTCTTTTCAGTTTCCGGGGGTGGCTGATCGATCTTGCCGAGCAGGCTGACAAAAACATCTTCAAGAGAAGGCTGGGTCTCGCGAACCTGGGCAAAGTCGATTTTTTCCCGTTGCAGCAGATCGACGACCTGGTCGTGAGTATCTTTACTGTCCCGGCAGACCAGGTGGACCGTATCGCCAAAGAGATTGACACTTTTGGTGAAGGGTTTTGCGCGGAGCAGATTGACTATTTTTCTCGCCTGCCGGGATCTGATCGCCAGTATCCGGCCATCCATCAGTTGTTTTATTTCACCTGGAGTACCGACGGCCATGAGCCTGCCCTGGTCGATCAGGCCGACCCGGTCGCAGCGTTCCGCCTCATCGAGATAGGCGGTGGTGATCAGCACCGCCACCTCCTGCTCGCGCAGTTGATTGAGGATTCGCCAGAAATCCCGCCGGCTCACCGGGTCGACACCATTGGTTGGTTCGTCGAGCAGGAGGACCTTCGGGGTGTGGATAAGGGCGCAGACCAGCTGGAGTTTTTGTTTCATGCCGCCGGAGAGAGCACCTGCCCGGCGGCGGATAAAGGGGCGCATATGGCTGAAATCGAGAAGCTCTTCGATGCGCTTTTGTCTGCCTTTACGGCTCATGCCGTAAAGATCGGCATAAAAATCGATATTTTCCCCGACGGTGAGATCCTGATACAGGCCGAACCTCTGGCTCATATAGGCCAGCTGGTCTTTGACTTCTGCCGCCTCGTGCAAGGTATCAAAACCGGCAATCCGGGCGGTTCCCGAATCAGCATTCATGATGGTGGCGAGCATGCGGAGGCTGGTCGATTTGCCTGCCCCGTCCGGGCCGACCAGCCCGAAGATTTCGCCGGGAAAGATCGTGAGACACAACTGATCGACAGCAGTGAGCGCACCAAATTTCTTGGTAAGTCCTTCCGCCACAATGGCAGGGGATGCGCTTTCTGTCGTCGTCTGTTGGCGTGTGGGAGTCTCGTCGGCGGGAATACTCATTTTACCGGCTGCCGAAGTCTATATGTCCGTCGGCGGGCATACCGGGTTTGAGTTCATGCTCGGGATTATCAAGCAGGACCTTGATCCGGTACATAAGTTTGACCCGTTCTTCAAAGGTCTGCACCGTCTTTGGGGTAAATTCGGCCTGGCTGCTGATGTAGCTCACCCGCCCGGAATAGGTTTTGCCCGGGAAGGCATCGGTTGTCACTTCGACCTGCTGGCCAAGCTTTATTCGGCCAAGATCACTTTCGTGGATATAGGCACGCAGCCACGGTTTATCCATCTGGCCGAGGGTGAGCACCGGCGAGGCGGTGTTGAGATATTCCCCCGCCTCGGCCGAAGTGCTGAGCACCACACCATGCATGGGAGCAACCAACTCGGTATAGATCAGCTGTTGTTTGGCCTGGCTGACCGTCTCCAGGGCGACCTTGACTTTGGCCCGTGCCTGCTCGATAGTCTCCTGCCGCGGACCGGCCTTGATCAGGGCATATTCTGCTTCCGCCTGCTGCAGAGCAGCTTCTGCCTTATGCAGCTGTTCGATGCGTGGGCCGATCCTGAGGAGCTCGAGCCGCAGCTTTGCCGCTTTTGTCTGCGCGGCGGCCTCCTTGGCCCGGTTCTCGGCAGTCTCAAAGTTTATCTGGTAGGTTTCAAGGGTATTTTTGCTGACCCCCTTTTCTTTGTAGAGACTGACATACCGGTTTTGATCAATTCTGGCCTGTTTTAATTGGACGATAGCTGATTGTTCGCCTGCCTTGGCGCTGTCGAGGTCCGCCCTGGCACTCTCGATGTCCTGGCTGCGGCTGCCGTTCTGCAATTCCGTCAGAGTTTGCCGAGCCTGCATGACTGCGGCTTCGGACCGGGCAATATCCTCCGGGCGGCTGCCTGCTTCAAGCTCCGCGAGCACCGATCGGGAGTACGCCAGATTGGCTTCAGCCTGGGCCAGGGCAATGGTCTGATCACTTTTGTCGAGCCTGGCCAACGGCTGACGGTCTTTCACCGTATCGCCTTCTTCCACCAGCCGTTCTTGCATGCGCCCCGGAATCCTGAAGCTCATCTGGGTTTCGGTAACCTCGATATTGCCGGAAAACCGCAATGTTGAACTGTCGTTTTGCTGGGTGAGGACATTGAATGCAAAAATACCGCCAATGACGAGTGCCGCAAGGGGAAGAATAATGCGCAATCTTTTTTTCATATTTCTGCCTTCGTTAGTGAAAGAAATGCCTCTTTAATCCTGGCAATTTCTCCGGGAAAAAGAGCCAGACAGCGTCAGCCAGGTGGTTGGGATTGTCTTCTGTTGCCGGGGGGCGGCGAAGACCTTGCGGATGATCGCTGTGCCGGGGTGGAGCAGATACACTGGCCGATAAAGCGCACAGCACGGGATTTAGGTCTTTCTGCTCCAGGGGTGATCTGCATAATGTCGACTATGATGGTGCCAGCGGTTCTTTGTGAGGTTTGCCGTATCTATTAAATGTATTATTTAAACAGGTTTGTAAAACAGTCGCTTGAATAATTCAAGGAGAAATGAAGTCCGCATCGCTTCCTCTATCTTCGAGCCTTCCCGCTGATATGCATAATTTTGATCATGAAGACTTTTGCCGCCTGCTCTTTTTGTTCAATATAGTGATTGCCTTCTTCAATAAACGCCGGGCTGTATTTCTCCACAAGCCATCGCAGAGCGGTATACCGCTGCTCGTCTTTAACTTCTGACGCGATGCCGGATGCCACGGTACTTTCATATTCGGTGGCAAATTGATCCGGCAAAATTCTGGTTGTGCCGACAACGCAAAAAGACACCTTTGGATTGTCTTCGAGGTTGTCAAGTTTCTGTCCGCTGCGCGCACAATGGAAATAGATACAATTGTTTTTATACACATAGTTTAACGGCACACCATACGGTTGGTGGTTTTTGTCGACTGTCGACAATACTCCGTATTCAGCGGAATCGAGCAATGCAACTGCTTCCTGCTTGCTGATCTCCCGGTCTTTTCTTCTCATGCTTTTCATAGGGCGTCTCATGTCAGGTAAATGTTATAAAGAAGGGAGGGTGCCTCTCAGACGATCCGTGCCAGCATACTGAGCTGGGCATTCTGTTGACGATGCAGGTGGATGTGAGATGATAGTCAGGCCCCTGCTGCGCTGCTCGCTTGCCGGAAGTGGGGAAACTATATTCTTTTTCATTCATTTCTGCCACCTCATATCCCCATATGGCTGATGCTTCGTGGCAATCCCCAAAAAAATGAAAACGCTTGTCATCTGCACCTGCTACGGGGTAAAAAGAGACAGACGATTTTTTCGAAGTGCTGAAAAGGAGATGTTATGCAGACAAAAGAAATGCCCGGTTGTGCTCTGTGTCCTTACGATTGGTCCGAGAGATATTGTCGTGGTCGCGGCGGCAAGGGACCGGAGAATTGCCCGTCCTTGCGCAGGGATCTGGCAAAGGAGGCTCAGGCTCTGATCAGCGAACCGGCGCTTCTGGAATTTTCGCGAAACTGTTCGATCCAGGAATCCAGGGCTTACGGCGACCGAGAGCTTGGCTACGAACATGTGCATCCAATAAAAACCCGCATCCAGGAAATACTCGAGTTTGCCGGGCGAATGGATTATAAACGCCTTGCGCTGATCTTTTGTGTCGGTCTGCGACGGGAGGCTGCCATCGTTCACGAAATGTTCGAGAATCATGGTTTTGAAACCGTCTCAGTGGTCTGCAAGGTAGGACGCATGCCCAAAAGCGGGCTGGGACTGACTCAGGAAGATTATGTCGACCCGGGGGCGGAGGTCGAGACCATGTGCAACCCGGTGATGCAGGCTCTGGTCGCCAATGACAGCGGGGCGCAACTGAATGTTCTGTTGGGCCTTTGCGTCGGCCATGACTCGCTGTTCATTCGCCATGCCCAGGCGCCGGTTACGGTCCTGGCCGTGAAAGACCGGCTCCTCGGCCATAATCCGCTGGCGGCAATATATACCAGTGACAGCTATTATCGCAGCTTGAAAAAGCCTGAGTGAGGCTGAGTGTTCGCGGCTGCGTTCACGTCTCGCGGAGATGAGTCATTTCCGGAAAATCCAGAACAGGATAGACAGCACCAGCGAAATAACAATGCAGGTGGTCAGTGGAAAGTAAAATTTAAAATTCCCGGTCTTGAAGACCAGATCACCCGGCAACCGGCCCAGATGCAATTTTTGCAGCAGTGGCCAGCAAAGGCCGAGGAGGGTGAGGGTAATGCCGATAGTGATCAGTATCTTCGCCATGTGCTGTCTCTTCTTTTACCCGCAGTGCGTGCCACGTATCTTCTCGCCAGTCAACTCTTGACTCGCTTCTCATAGGTTGTACAAGGGTCCCCCAAATGCCCCGGACAGAAAAACGTCCCGGCGATTCCTCTTGCAATCAAAACCTATGCGGGACGGTCCCGCAGCAGGTAAATAATGGATCCCGCGTCAATCAGAGCTGCGGGTCAATATGACCGGGTCCACCGCAGTCAGGAGTATAACAGCTGACATCTTTAAAGGCACAGCGCTGGTTGCAGCTTGGACAGATTTCTGGCGGGGTGGCGGCTTGAATGGTCGTCCCGCATTCCAGACATTTCCAGAAAGGATCCAGGGTCTTTGCTCGAGTTGCTTGTTTTTTTTCGGTCATCATTGCATCCTTTATTTTTCTTTTATACTTCTTCCCCGTTGGTTCAAGCTTCAAGTTCTCTTAACTTTAAGACCAAGGTCCAGCGGTGACAAGGATTGAAACGCACGGGTTGAGCTCTGCAGTATTGCATAAAGAATGCGACAATAATATTGTCACCGTTTGACGTCTCTGGTTAAGTAGTCCCAATGAAGAGGCATTTGACCGCACCACAACGGAAATGGCGACACAAACGACCATAAATATCAATGATATGGAGAGCCCCAAATGGCCTCTTTTGATTTTGAACAGGAAAAACAGGCTTTCAGAGATTTTTATGAGAAAAACCGGAAGCATCTGTTTGCCGCCAAGAATGTCTATATCCGCCTTATCACCTCGTTAATCAAACGCTTGGGCATTGATGAGGTGACGAAGATAGAAGGTCGAGTCAAGGATAAAGAGGAGTGCATCAAAAAGTTTACCCGCAAATATCAGAACCGGCTCGAGGTTGATGAACAACCATATGAAATCCGATTTTTCATCTCAGACCTGATCGGCATCCGCATCGTCTGCCTCTATGAAGACCAGATCGCCCTGTTGTCGGAAATGTTGCAGCAACATTTCCGAATTCTCGACATTACCGACAAGATTTCTTCCGTGGAGAGGACAGAAGAATTGTTCGGTTACAAAGGTCTGCATATGGACCTGGCCTTAAATGATGAGATGGCGTCTTTGCCGAAGTACCGTCCCTATGCGGATAATTTTTTCGAGGTGCAGATCCGCTCCCTGATTCAAGATGCCTGGAGTGTGCTGGATCACAAGATAAAGTATAAGAAATCGATTCCTATTGATCTGAAGCGCAGAATCAATATTCTCTCCGCTCTCTTCGAGCTTGCGGACCGGGAATTCAAGGAAATCCGCAATGCCACAAGAGAACTGATGCAACAGGAAACGGTGGCGCCGATTGTCGAGCAGCTCGATGATACCCCTGAAGCAGCAATTTCTGGCGGGGGATCTACCAACAGCAAGAAATTAAATGCCTTTAATTTCTTGCGGATAGCAGGTCATTTCTTCAGAGATTTTGAGTTCGATGACTCCAAGGTTGATAACTTTGTCAACGATATCCTGAAACTGCACAGTGGGTTTGAAAAATCGGATTTCCATCAATGTTTGAACGATAATCTCAACATCGTCAAAGAGTATCACGAACATTTTCTCACGGAGAACCCCGACAAAGCCTTCAGTCCTTTCACCTTGATCAGGCACTGTCTCTACCTCTACAACCGGGAAATCTTCGAGCGGATTTTGTTTAAGAAAACCAGAGGAAGATTTATCGACTGGCTCAAGGAAGCGCAGAGAAACTCGATGTAATATTGCCTCTACTTCATCGAAAAGGACCTGAGATTTAAAAAATGAGATCTGAATGGAGGAGTAAATATGCAATGAATGGCTTGAAAATCGATTTAAGTCAGGTGGTAAATAGACTGCTTGCGGCCGTGCTTTTGGGTCTGCTTGTTTCCGGCTGTGCCGCTATGAGTAAAAAGGAATGCCTCAACGCCCAATGGCAGAGCGTAGGGTTTGAGGATGGTGCGAAAGGGTATCAGGCCTCTCGTATCGGCGAATATCGTACTTCCTGTGCCGAATATAATGTCGCGCCTGATGTTGACGCCTATATGCAGGGCCGTCTCCAGGGGCTGGCGCAGTGGTGCACGCCAAGCAATGGGTATTATCAGGGAACCCGTGGTGCCGTCTACAATGGTGTTTGTCCAGAAGCATTAGCGTCTGATTTCGAGTTCGCGATGAGTGAGGGCAGGGCCGTTTACGATTACCTGCAAAAGATTCATGACTATGAGATGTTCCTCGCACGTTTACATCGAGAGTATGGAGCCATCGGAAAACAGATATCCTCTATGGAATCAGAGTTAGTCAGTGATCAGGTACAGCCGGGACGCCGCAGGGATTTATTGCATGACATACGAGCCGCTGAAAGGGATCGTGAGTCGTTGCGTTATGATATTTCCGAGGCCGAGTTTTCGCTTGGCGAGATGCACCGCAATCTCGAGAGAATGAAGGCCGAAAGTCTTTACCAATAAGAAACAGTAAAGAGCAAGAAATTACCGTGATACAGATAACCCAGCAGATTGAATCCTGGATGGACAATAGAGCCAATAATGCCCTCGAACCCGGCGCACAATTACCGGCTTTTGGCAAACCTCTGGTGGGGGTTGCCCATGGAGAGGACGCACTCTTTACATTCCTGAAGCATGACATTGGTCCTGATTTTTACTGGACGCCAGAGGAAGCATTTTTATCAGCATTTCCGGAAGAGCACACCAGGGCAGATGAGCTGAGTGTTATTGCCTGGGTTCTGCCGCAGACGGAGCATACCCGCCTGGCGCAAAGGAAGTCCCTTGATCTGCCGAGTATTGAATGGAGCAAAGCACGGCACTACGGTGAGATGGTAAACGAAAATCTACGTCGTTACGTGGTAGATCTACTCGAAGCAGAAGGATATCGGGCCTGTGCGCCGGTTTTGCTTCCTCAATGGTCAAGAGCTCTCTCCGGCCGATACGGATTCGCGTCGTCATGGTCGGAACGTCATGCCGCCCATGCCTGTGGACTCGGTACATTCGGGATATCCGATGGCTTGATTACTCCAGTCGGAAAAGCCGTTCGGGTTGGTTCGGTCGTTGTGCGCAGGAGGTTTACGGCCACCCCGAGACTCTATGCAAAACATAACGAGTGGTGCCTGTTCCATGCAACCGGCAAGTGCCTTGTCTGTATGCGTCGATGTCCTGCCGGTGCCATTTCCAGAAGAGGGCACGATAAGGTGAAGTGCAAACAATATATCCGCAATGTGACTGCTGTGCATGTGGAAAAAGAGCAATTAGGGCTCAGGGTGAGCAGCTGCGGTTTGTGCCAGACCAAGGTCCCATGTGAAAACCGGAACCCTCTTGCCATGAAGTGAACCCGGTTCGTTCCCAGGGAAGCTGTCTTGCCGGGAAAAAATGGAAGAGAACTCTGGATTCCCGCTCCAGCCGGATAAAATCGATGGCCTTGCCCACCGTGCGGTAGAGTTGCTCAGAGGCGACCGGTTTGGTGAGAAAATCAAAGGCCCCCTGCCGCACGGCTTCGACAGCTTTTTCAATTGTCCCGTAACCCGTAAGGATGATAACCATGGTTGCGGGATGGAGGCGGTTTACCTCTGCCTTAAGCTGCAGGCCGTTCATCTCCGGCATCTGCAAATCGGTGATAAGCAGATGCACCTCCGTTTTTTTCCTGTAGAGCTATCCCGCTTTTGCCGCTCTCGGGTGTCAGGACCTCAAGATCCATAAACTCGGCAAGCAGTAACCGGGACAGTCCGTTGACAAAATCGAGTTGATCATCGACCAGCAGTACGGTAACACATTCGTTCATTCATTCCTCCATCAGGTCTTGCGGGCTGTGGGAAAATAGAGATCGAAAGCCGACCCGCCTTCCGGCAGGTTTCGAGCCTCGATGGTACCCCCCAGCTCAAAAATATAGCCGTAAATTACCGCGAAGATTTAATCAGGTAAACAGGAAGGTAAGGCACAGAAGCATTTTAATTCATTGATTCCGGGCGGGAGCCCCTTGTCCCGCCCGGTAATGAGAGAAAGTGATGAAAAAAGAAGCCAGCATGTTACAAAAGTGCACGAAATTCGCGGCATCCCTCAGTGCTTGCCTGGTCTTTGTGTATGTCTTTTTGCCGTTAATGACTGAATCGGTGGATGTTCTCAACAGGATGTCGCAGTATCTCGATGTTAACGGAATTGACCCGACTCGTTACTATTACACCGATGTCGAACAGGTCAAAGAGGCAGAAAACTACCTGCAGACGGTTCTTGATGAGTGATAAAAAGACATTTGCATCGATTTATCCTGGGAGGACATCCGGGCGTTGCGAGAAAAAGAAACTCCTTTTTGCCTATGAGACAGCCACGTCACGACAATTGGCATTGCATGTTATCGAAAAACCGCTGCCTCGAGTATGGATGATCTTTATTCCGATTCTCTTTGTGTTCTACTTCTGGAAAGTAAAGGAGTATGAAAAAGGTCTGCAGGATTTTGCTGAAAATTATCTCATTCCCCGGCGCAGAGCGCTCGAAGCGGCCTGCATCGTGGCAGAGAGCTGTTTACCTGTAGATATGGATTTACTGGTTAGCCAGTTTGACGATATGCAGGAAACAACACGCGGTCTGTGCAAAGAATGGTTGACCGTGCTTACCGGACATTTCCAGTTGCTCCTGAACGCTGAAGGCGACTGTTACCATAAGCTGGTGCACTCTGGATACCGAGACAAGTCGAGCTATCTGCAGTTCTGTCAGCACGTAGACAGGACCGAAACTGCATTCAATCTGGCCCTGCTAAAGACAATCGATGGCGACAACACCGCATTGTGCCAGGTTGCCGCGGCAATGAAAGAGGGCATGAGATCTTTGCAGAAGCAAAGTGCTGAAAACTTTTTTACCTGATAGCTTCCGGGAACAACCACTCAGCCAGATTTCCCGGAGAAATCTTCAAGTTAGGAATTGATGAAGGAATCGGACATTTGATGTGCAATATTAACGACCTCCTTCAAGACAGGTAATTGGCATATTTGACAGCTTCGAGGTAGCAGGATTGGATCTGTTCTTCTGTGAGCAGACATGTGTTAGAGGAGCTGTCGCGGACAGGGGGCACATTTTTTTCAAAAGCCTGGGACAGTCGTAAAAAGGTCGTGTAGATATTTTCTTTTCCCATCAAGGTATCCTTCACTGCAGCGTTGATCGGCAGTTTCTCCAGGATCTCCGACATCTGTAAGTCCAGCATTGCATCGAGCAGGGAGAAGAGACCTGTCATGTAGAGATTCGCGCAATCGATTTCTGGAAGATTCGCCGCATTTCCCAGCAGTTCGCAAAATTTGGCCCGCACGAGGACCACTCGAACCAGTTCGTCGGGTTTTTCTGTGGCCAGTTCCGAAATAATGACCAGAAGACAAAAACGGCGCAGTTCCCTTTCGCCAAGTAAGGCAACCCCGTGTTGCACCGACCGCACTTTCTGAAGAAGGTAATAATAGGCTGAATTTAGAAACCGCAATAGTTTGAAGGTGATGGCAACATCTGCAGAGATGATCTCGCGCAACCGCTCCAGCTCAATTTCCTTTTTGGTCACCTCCGCCAGCAGTTTGAGTAAATTGAGCTTAACAGATGATATCTCCTTAATTTTGATACCTTGGGGTTTACAGAAGAAATACCCCTGGAAATACGAAAAGCCCATGCGGTTGGCGAGTACAAACTCTTCCTCTGTTTCGACTTTTTCGGCGAGCAGCTTTACCTGGTAATGCTTGAGAAGATCGAGGGTGCGAACAAGAGTGTTGAGCGGGGTAAGGCGAATATCGATTTTGACTATCTTTACCAATTCGAGTAGCGGCTCGAACTCTCTGCGATAGACAAAGTCATCAAGAGCGAGGGTATAGCCGTTTTCTTTCAGATTACGACAGATAGAAATTATGTTTGGCGTAGGGTTGACATCTTCGAGAATTTCCACGACGATCTTCGTCTTGGGAAAGCTGAAAGGCAGGTTCTTTTCCAGCAAATCCCTGGTGAAGTTAACAAAGCACAATCGATTATTTGAGATAACATCTATATCGCCGGTGAGAAACGCGCTTGTCAATAGACCCGCCGTTGCTTGCTCACCACTCACCTGGTCAAGCATTCTGCCCGGTGCTCCGCGGTAGAGTAACTCATAACCGTAAAGCCTCTTGTTGAGATTCAGTATCGGCTGTCGGGCTATAAACTGTTCCATGATCCTTGGGCCTGCATGCCGATCTTTCCTTTGCGTGATGTATCTGAAGAAGACTGGATCAATTGTGCAGGTAAAGAGTTCATCGCTGCATATTATGAGGTCTTTGACCTCAGTCTCGCAAAATGCATTCTTACCTTCGCCTGATCCTCGGGCTCAACAAGTGTAAATTTTATCGCTGTACGCCCATCGTCTTCGACTCTCACCACCATGCCCCGGGCCTGAAAAACATAACTTTCACTGGGCAATGCAATGGAAACAAGAATCTTTTCGTGCATCGCCAACGGCAAGCTGGGCTGTTTGAAAGCACAACCTCCAGCTGAGATGTCTACTAATAGTGCTTCTCCGGCATCATCGGCAGTCTTGTAGCTCACAGGATGATGGCCTGCGAGAAATCGCAAATCATGTCGTTTAGATTTCATTTTGACTCTTGAGCTGACCTTGAGAAAAACACCTTGTCAGGGCGGAAGAATCCTTGAGGCGCGATATTGTCATGTGGTGATAACAGAAAATTTCCGCATATAAAATAGAGGAGTTGATGCCTTTACTCTTAGGTCTATCACAGGGCTCATCATCTTGCAAATACAAGACCTGAAATATGCACCAGGGAGGCAGAGGTGCAAATACGGTGGTGTTCACGAACCGGCATCTTGATAGTCAACAGAGGCAAATCGACAGACGATAACGCGGAAAGATTGGGCAACAGTTGGAAAAAAGGAGCTTTTCCACTTCATGATCCCTGCAGCCTCTCATGCAGAATTGCGATATGCTCAGGTCCAATACCGCAACATCCGCCAATGATTGTCGCACCAAGTCGACACCAGGTATCAACGAAATCCAGATATCCTGCTGGATCGAGATCTTGCCGGATTTCCTCCGTGGTGGCATTGGCCAGGGCATCTTTCTGCATGGGCGGAAAGGCATTAGCGTAGGCTCCGACCGGCAGATTGACCTTAAGAAGCTTGAGTTCGTGAACTGTTGTGTCAATTGCCGCTGCCATGACTTCCGGTTGACTGCAATTAAACAGAATGGCCGACGCACCGAACTCGATAACAGAATGTACCGCGCTGATAACTGTCTGATGCGAGCGAAGCCGTGGGTTCTTCTTTTGTGATTCCTCGCCATCCAGAAGGGTGAATGCAATCCATAATGGACGATCATCGCCTGAAAGAGCGTCGGCAACCGCTTGAGCTTCCTCGAGAGAACTCGTGGTTTCGGCCAGCCAGAGATCGACATGAGGGCTCAGCGCATCAATGATTATTTTCAGCAAGGCCGGCGCCTGCTCAGGGATAAAGAGATCAGGCCTGTATGAACCGAAGAGTGGCGGGAGTGAACCTGCGACTTGACATCCGAAAACCGATGCTGCCTGACGCGCAAGTTGACCTGCAAGGGCCGTCAACCTGGCTCCTTCAGCAGCAAAACGTTCCTTACCTATATGAAAAGGAACGACGGCGTAATTGTTTGTGGTCAGGATGTCACTCCCCGCTTCAGCGAATGATTCGTGAGCTTTTCTTACGAGATCAGGGGCCTCGATAAGGGAAAGAGCTGACCATTCGGGCTGTCGAAACGGGGCTCCCATTCGCAAGAGCTCTCGCCCCATTCCTCCATCGAGAAGGGTAATATGAGATGGATGATGAGTCTTTTCCATGGCATGCCATCCTTGTGACAAAACAGATGATTGATATTTAAAGCCACACTTGTAAAGATTTTCAACTGCCTACTATACACGTAGTTGTCTCTCTTCGGATAGCTTTTCCAGCAAAGTATTCTCACGGTCACAACAAAACCCCCCAGAGCTCAAGTTACTTCCTGATCGCACAGATCAGAACTGCATCCGGACTATTGCTGTTATACTCCCGAATTTTCTTCTGCCAAGGGTCTTACCGTCTCTTGCTTGTTGAACTCTGCTCATTCAGGACCTCCTGCTGGCATTGCATATGCGGTCCCCCCAAAAAAAAACATAGTTGCCCGGTGATGATTGTGGTACCATGCGTACGTAAACGTAAACGTTAGAAAATCATCCATCCAATGTATTCTGCAACCCATGACAACAACAGTGAATGTGCAGCTTGAAGTACGCGATACTATCGCCTATGTGTCATTGAATCGACCTGACAAACACAACGGCTTGGATGAAGATATGATGATCTCACTTATCCGGACAGCTCGATGCATCAAAAAAGACAAGTCGATCCGGTGTGTCATTCTCCAGGACAATGGACCTTCGTTTTGTGCGGGGCTGGATTTTGGGTATGTGGCAAAGCACCCATTTATGACCCGTGGAAGTTTCACGAGGTTTTTATCGTAAAGCGTATCCAACGGGTAAAGATATGCGATCTTTTTGAGCTGAATCTTCAACCTGAAAATAAAAATAGAACAAGGGGGTATATATGAAAATCATTCAATGGGAAAAACAAAATGATATCGCGGTAATTACAATGTGCAACGAGGCCAATCGCCAGAATCTGGCATTTGCCGAGCAGATGAACCAGTGCCTGGATCAGATTCTCGAGGATACTACTGTTTTCTCCATCGTGTTGACCTCTTCCGACGAAAAGAATTTTTCCCAGGGCATTGATGTGGAATGGTTGCAACAAAAACTTACCGAACAGGATTTTGCTTCCATCAAGACCTTTATGTATGGGATGAACACTGTTTTTAAGCGCCTTCTTCTGATGCCTTTACCGGTAATTGCAGCCATCAATGGTCACGCTTTCGGCAATGGTGCCATTTTGTCCTGCGCCTGTGACTTCAGATTCATGAGAAAAGATAAAGGCTTCTTTTGCTTTCCGGAAGTTGATGTCAATATACCTTTTCTGCCTGGAATGCTTGCGTTCGTCAAGAAAGCAGTTCCTGAAAGTCTTTTTAATGACATGTTGTTATCCGGTAGGCGCCTGACTGCAACGGAACTTGAACTGAGGAATGTTATTGTCAGTGCCAGCGAAAACCGGCAAGAACTGCTGGAACAGGCAATGGCTTATGCCGGTACCTTTAAAAAACAACGGCCCATATTCGGTGAATTGAAAAAAAGGAAGCATAAAGCAATCATCCGGGTCATCGACGAGGAAGATCCAGAATATATCGAACCGTTGAATTTGATGATGCGTTAGACTTGCTCTATATTGACCATCGCTGTAACAACGTTACAATCTTGCTGTAATGTACTGCAAATGAGGGGGCATGTCTGGAATTGAGATTCGTCATACTTACCTTATAAGAGATGGAAATCAACCAACCTACAGACAGGTACTGCAGTTAGAAATATAACGCATGGGAGGCTCACATGGTAAATGGACAAAACGTATCCACAACAGACGGCGCACCCTTGAAAGACTGGTTCCTTCAATTCCTGGTGAACCTGGCTAACAAAAATCGATTTGACCTGGAGGTAACCCTCACGGTTGGGGGAACTTTGATCTCGGGAACGCTGGTAGGCGTGAGACAATACTTTGATGAACTCAGTGCACATTTTGCCAGTCCCTTCGATTCCGGAAAAAATTCTGAAGAGGTAAGAGAAACATTTAAGAAAATTGGTGATCAATGTAGTTGTGTCTCACCTTCAGAAAAGACCGAGACTCCTTCCTACATTCACCTTAAAAATGTGGTTTTTTCCGACAGGCAGGGCAAACCCATCTCTGGCAGCTCAGGAATCTGGTGGAGAGGCCGGCTTTCAGAGGTGCAAGGTTTTACCCCAGGCAGATTGATTAAATAGTGCCTGGTTATGCATAAGGATTTGTGTATAACCTCAGGAGCGGGTGGTATGCCCCGCTTTATTCCGCTCCCGTGCTGACTCCCTTGCCAGGAAATCACGATATTCACACATATGCCCCAATGCCTTCACGGCACGTTCGGGACTGGTGAAGAAAACCCCATTGTATTTTCTGTTTTCAACCTCATAAATCGCCCGTTTTTTGGGATCGGCAGTCAGCGTTACACCAAGAATTGGTTTGCTATATCTCTCCATCAAGGCAACCGTATGCTTGATATACTGATGCTCCCATTGCTGCAGTCCCTGCAGAATATGCTGAGCTGCTTTCGGATCAGCCTCTGGATCGACTGTACAGACCGATTCCAGCAAGGTCTCCAGAAGATATTCCCGTCCCGAAATACCCAGATGTATAATAGCGTCGCAACCGTCCCAGGCGGCTAATACCTCAATGGCTTTCATCGGCAGTTCCAGGTCATTTTCACCAACCAGATCAACCGGGTTTGTGCGGCTCCAGTAAGGTGGGAGCATGCCATCGAGCACCGCAACTATTTCGTCACTGAGCGGCTCGACAAGCAGGTTCTGCTCGCTGCACAAATCACTCGTGACGACGCCCCATCCTCCGCCAAGAGTCATGATGGCAACCCTGCGCCCCTGAGGCATTGGCAAGGAAGAAAACACCATTGAGGCATCCAGCATATCCGCCGGTTGATGAACAGTCACCACGCCATTTTGATGACAAAGCGCTTCGAATAATCTGAAGTCTGCGGCCATTGCCCCGGTGTGGCTTGCCGCTGCACGATCTCCAGCTTCGGTTCTCCCTCCCTTCAGGACGATTACCGGTTTTTTCCGGCCAACCCGGCGTGCCGATTCAAAAAATCTTTTCCCGTCTTTGACACTCTCAAGATAGAGAAGGACCGTCCTGGTCAGTTCATCCACCTCAAAGGCTTCCATAAAATCCTCTATGGCAACCATTGCCTCATTGCCACTTCCACCGAACGCCCTGATTCCCAGCCCCTGAGAATCGGCAAAACTCAACAGCTGCACCCCCATATTGCCGGATTGCGATATCAGTGCAGTACTGCCCGGCTTCGGCCCAACATGGACCCCGGTTAAGATGATGTTCGCGTGAGGATTCTGGATGCCCATTGTATTGGGGCCAAGAAAGACAATCCCCGCATCACGTGCGTCCTGAAGCAGCTGATTCTCCAGAATTTTGCCATCTTCTCCGGTCTCGGAAAAGCCGGAAGATATCAACAGAACAGACTTTACGCCCTTTTGTTGCAAATCTTTTATCAAACCGCGCACCAATGCCGCAGGGATAGTGACAACAGCCAGATCAACCGGGCCTGGAACCTCCGATATGCTTTTATATACAGGTCGTCCCCACTGCGTTCCGCCCTTGGAATTAATCAGATAGACATCTCCCTTGTAGCCATGAGCTAAAAGATTGGCCGGTAATGACTGCCCCCATTTGCCGAAAACGCTCGAGGCACCGATAAAGGCAATTGACTCGGGATGAAAGATATCACCAATCAGCGCAGGAGATATAACGGGACGATGTCTTTCTGGCGTCCGCTCTGCCAGCACGACCAGTGCATCAACAGCACATACATGACCGTCCCGGCCAACCAGCAGCGGATTAATATCAACCTCGGCAACGTCCGGCCGCTCCATTGCAAGTCTTGAAAGCCCGAGCAGACAAGCGATCAGGGCTTTTCTGTCGGCCATCTTCTCTCCGCGAAATTCGCCTAAAAGATTGGCAGCTTTGATCTCGTCAAGCATGGTTTCGGCTTCAATTTCGTCGATGGGCGCAGCTCTGAAGACCACATCATCCAACGCCTCGGTAAATACTCCCCCAAGTCCGAACATCACAATTGGGCCGAACACAGGATCGCGCAGTACCCCTGCGACAAACTCACGTTTGCCGGTGAGCATGGGCTGGATTAAATACCCTTCCAGATCTGTACCCGCTGATGCCTGGATCTCTTGTGCCGCATCCCGTACCTGCTCCGCGGTGAACAATCCGAGGCGGACTAATCCTCGATCACTTTTATGGGTAAGTTTTGCGCCGTGTCCCTTCAAGACAACCGGAAAATTCAACACGCCTGCAGCTTGAACTGCATCTTCTGTGTTGCCGGCAATTATTTCTTTTACAACCGGCACGTCATACCCGGCAAGAAGCTGTTTTGATTCTGATTCGCTGAGACTTTTCATGTATTAATCCTTTTGATGAAAAGACGGGGGAAAAAGTTGTGTCCTGGACAAGGCACGTATTCCCCACAGGGGGGCGCTACAGAGAGTACCGCCCTTGTGGTGGGGTGTCAGGATTGGGGGCGCGAGATGTCGCGGGTCTTGTTCTCGTTTTTTACTGCCGCAGCTTTTGGCTGCAGTCTTTTGCCGAATGCAGTCTGGAGGAGCTTTTTTACGGCGTCTCGATCCCCTGCGGTCAAGGATACGATCTTTGCGCCGGTATTCATTATCGCCAGGGTCAGCCAGGCACACAAGAGAATTCCGCAGAAATAAACAGTCAGAGATAACATGTTCGCCACAAAGACGGATCTGCTTTCCCATCGCTGATCGAAGGCACTGCCACCGATGACATCGGCCATCTGACGAATGGGATCGGTCAGATACGATGGGGATTGCAGTATGGTGAAAATGATTTGCAGTATATCCGTCGCATATTTGAGACCTATGACGATAACGACAAGGCCAACGCACGTGGCGAAGAGACTGATGATGCTTTTGATGGTTTCCACGGCTGGCGCGAGAGCCTCGTTTTCCGGTAACATGTTCAGCATATGGTCGTTTAATCCCCTTTTTCCCATTTTAGAACAGCCTGCGATGCTGTCTCTCTGTGATAGGTGAATAGTATTAATAGTATATTCTGTAATTATATAAACATTTTTTTCGCATATAACCAATCGACAGGACTCATGATCAAAGAAGGCTTACACCGCCAGTGGCCAGAAGATCGGAATAATGACCATCAGCACGGCCAGTATCACCAAGGTAAGGGGCAGCCCGACTTTAACATAGTCCATGAACTTATAGCCGCCCGGGCCCATGACCAGCACATTGGCCGGATGGGAGATGGGCGAGGTAAAACTTGAAGAAGCAGCCATGGCAATTCCCATCATCAACGGGTATGGCGATATACCAAGCCCGGCGGAGGTCTTGAGGGCGATAGGCACCATCAGGACCACCAGGGCTGCGGTCGGGATAATACTGGTGGCCATGAACGTAATGCTGAGCAGCCCGAACAGAACCCCGTAGGGGCCGAATGGGCCGAGGACGGCGATGACACTTTCGGCAACCATCGACGCCGCACCGGTTTTATCCAGTGCCACGCCAAGCGGCAACATGCCTGCAATCAGAAAGACAGCCTTCCACTCTATATAGCGATAGGCTTCTTCCATTGTCAGGCATTTCGTCAAAACCATAACGGCGGCCCCGATGACGACGGCAATGTATATTGGCACCCAATCGAAAATAACCGGCAGCAGCACAGCTGCCATTATGGCAAGCGCGGTTTTTGCTTTTTCCTCCCGGGCAGCTTCCTGCATTTTCTCGGTAAGGACAACAAAATCGGGTTCTCGGCCAAGGATAGCCAGCTTTTTCCAGTCGCCGAACAGCAGCAGGGCATCCCCCAGCTGGAGCTGCAGGTCACGCAGCCCGGTGCGTATCACCGCACCCTTTCGCCAGACCGCGAGTACGGTAAGCCCGAATTTTTCACGAAAACTGATCTCCTGCAGCGTCTGACCAACGAGAACGGAATGCGGCGAGAGAATTACCTCCACCAGGCCCACCGTATCGCTTTGCAGGATTGACACATCTTCGACTCCCGCCTGATCTTTATCGAAAACCGCTTCAAGCCCCTGCATGAGCATGACTCCCACCAGATCGGACATGCCGGAGACCACCAGCCTGTCTCCGGGCTCAAACTTCACCTCGGAAGAGGGGACCACGGCGCTGTTATCTTCGCGAATGATTGCCAGAATCTGCACATCAAGGGCATCCCCAAGGCAGCTCTCAGAAACGGTCATGCCGAGCAATCGTGAAGTATTGGGGATGCTGAACAGACGAACCTTTTTTTCCCTTTCGTACTTCTCCGTCACTTCCGCGGCATCGAGCACAACCGGCGGCATAATGGTGTCTTCTGCCGCCAGGTTATCAATATTGGCAACTGGTCCGTGCACGACCAGCACATCCCCGGCGTTCAGCTGCAGGGATTTGATATTTAAGCTGATTTCCCGATCAATGCGTAAAATCTTCAGCACATTTAAACCATACCGGTTGCGAAAGCCCAATTCGGCAAGTGTCTTGCCAAGCCACGGACTGTTCCCGGAAAGCTGTACCTCTGCTACCTGCATACCACAGCCCAGCAGGGCGTGCTTGTCCGGTCCGATGTTTTCCGACAACAACTGTCCCCAGTTGTTCATCTCCTGAATTCGATCAAGACGGCCTTCGACAATGAGTTCGTCATCCGGCTGAATTTTTTCTGAACCATCCGGGGCAAGTGAGGTCTGTCGGCCTCGATTGATACCAATGACATTGAGGCCGAGCCTGGAGCCGAGATGGCTTGAGGCGAGGGTGTGGCCAACCAGGGCGGATTTTTTCGGAATGCGTATTCTGAACAGCCGTTCCTGGATACGGTATTGGCTTATGATCTGTTTTTCGTCTTTCTGGCCAGAGGCAAACGGGGAGCGTTGCGGCAGGAATCGAATGCCGATAAAGGTCATAAACAGCATGCCGACGACCATCACTGTCAATCCCACCGGCGTGAAATCAAAGAGGCCGAATGGCGTAAGACCATTGGTACGCAGTGCTTCGCTGACCAGGATATTGGGCGGTGTGCCGATCATGGTCGTGAGTCCGCCGAGCAGGGAACCAAAGGCCAGGGGCATCAACAGAATCGAAGGTGATTTGTCGGTCTTTCTGGCGATATCCATAACCACCGGCAGCATCAGCGCCGCCACGGCCACGTTATTCATAAAGGCAGACAGACCGCCGGCAATCACCATGATAAGCAGGATCATTCGTGCATCACCGGTTCCCGCGACCTTCAGCAGGTTTCGTCCGAGAATATTGGCAATACCGGTGCGGGTCAGTCCGCCGCTCAGAATAAATACGGCCCAAATGGTTACCACCGCCGGATTACTGAATCCTGCCAGGGCTTCAGTCGGACTCACCAGCCCGGTGACGGCCAGTATCCCGAGAACCAGCATCGCCAGGACCTCAAGGGGCATGACCTCAGTGACGAGTACCGCGATTACGGCAAGAAGAATTCCGAGGACGAGAAGTATTTCCGGGGTCATTCTATCGCTCTCCTGATAATTTTCTCTTTTTCGGTAAAGGATCAACTCATTTGATGTAGCAAACCTATCCATTCAGGACAGCTATGGCAATTTTTTTTACGACCAAGCCAATAACTGGCTCACTAGATCCTGTTTATCGGGGCCTTTGTTTTCCACTAAGGGTGTGGCCTGGTTTTCATTGTTGCGCTGACGTGTTCCGGTATCATCTTCCGTGTCCTCTGGCCTGAGGTGTTTTGTTGTTGGTTTACTTTATTAAATCGTATTGACATAAAAATTAATTTAAATTATTTTTTCAGCATTAATATTTAATATAATAAACTCACTGGAAACCGCATGGACCCTAAAGAGATTGATAATACCGACAGGCAATTGATCAAATTGCTCTCAGCTGACGGCCGCATGCCAGCTAAAGACATAGCCACCAAACTTAACGTGTCGGCCCCAACTATTCATTCCAGGCTCAATTCTCTCATCAAGAGAGGGATCCTGAAAGTGGCGGGCTTGGTCGATACCTTTAAGGTAAAGAATATGATGGTTGCCATTATTGCCATCAATGTGCACGAAAATGGCAAAATGGGCCAGGTAATTGATCAGCTTATGGAATTTGATAATGTGCACTGGGCCGTTGCTGTGACGGGCCGCTACGATATCTTTGTCGAGGTTATCGTAACCGAAGGGATTGAGTGGATGTTTAAATTCTTCGAAGAGGAAATGAGTAAAATTGAAGGTATCAGTCATTCTGAATCCTTCATGGTGACCAATGCGCGAAGGAAATCGACACTCCTTCCGCCCAATATCAAAGGCTGGTTGTCGGAGACGGAAAAAGCATGAAAATACAAAACATTACGATATGGAAAGAAGATTTAGAACTTACCCGTCCCTATACCATTGCCTATGAAACAATACGTTCTGTTGTAAATCTTTTTGTGTTGCTTGAGACAGATACTGGCATCACGGGGATTGGAGCAGGCTCACCAGATGAAGATGTCACCGGCGAAACCATATTGGCAGGAGAGAAAGCCCTGGTCGGCAATCTGGAACCGCTTCTTTGGGGCAGAGATGTCAGGTATTGTCGATCAATGCTCCGGGAATTGACTAAAGTTCTGGCAAAAACACCGGCAGCCATGGCGGCTGTAGATATAGCACTGCATGACCTTGTTGCCAAGAGTATGGGCTTGCCTTTGGTTGAGCTTCTTGGTCGAGCCCATCAAACCCTGCCGACCTCAATTACCATTGGTATTATGCCTGTTCAGGAAACCCTGGCAGAAGCACGTGAATACCTGGCAAGGGGATTTTCAATTCTGAAAATTAAAACCGGACTCGATGTGGAACAGGATATTGAACGGATCCTCCGACTCCATGAAACCTTTTCGTCAGACATTAAAATGCGAGTTGATGCCAACCAGGGGTACAGCAGTGAAGAATACCAGAAGTTTTTTGAGAAAACCTCGGGGCTGGTGGAGTTCATAGAACAGCCGTTGAAGGCCATGGATCACGAGGGAATGAGGGCTCTGCCGGATGGTGTCCGCAGGCTTTCGGCTGCGGATGAAAGCCTGCTGTACCCTGGAACAGCAATCGATCTTCTCAATCAGCCTCGGCCTTTTGGTATTTTTAACATCAAGCTGATGAAATGTGGTGGAATTGCACCCGGACTTGAGATTGCCACCATGGCGGCCCATGCCGGTATTGACCTGATGTGGGGATGTATGGATGAAAGCATCGTCAGCATCGCAGGGGCGCTCCATGCTGCTTTGGCCTCAAGGGCCACGAAATACCTGGACCTTGATGGCAGCCTGGACCTGGCACGTGATATTGTAAACGGCGGATTCATCCTGGAAAATGGATGGCTCAGAACGACAGACGAACCTGGATTAGGAGTAAAAAGAAATTGATGAATGTTAACAATACAAATTCAAAAATTGAGCCGGGCCAGGAAAATAGCAGATCATTGCTTCTTGGATCGGCTGTGGTTCTGACCAACGGCAGTCTGGCCCACGTTGACGCGAAGACAGCCCACGGTCTGATCCGTGGAACCGAACGGTTTGCTATTAAAGGTATCATCGATCACAACAATGCCGGACAGGATGCAGGGGAAGTTCTGGATGGAATTCGGCGCACTATTCCTGTGTACGCAGATATTGATGCGTATATCGCCGCCGCGGGCAAAAAACCCGATTATGCCATCATTGGCGTTGCCCTGTGCGGAGGGAGGCTGGATGAACAGTGGCAGGCCCTGGTGTTGCGTATCATCAATCGGGGGATTTCGATCGTCAATGGGATGCATATGCTGCTGGATGATATTCCGGTTTTTAAGGAGGCGGCCCGACAAAACAACGTCACCATTATCGATATTCGCCGACCCAAACCGTTCGATCAGCTCCAGTTCTGGTCAGGGAAAATATTTGCGATGAACATCCCGCGCCTGGCCGTGCTCGGGACTGATTGCGCTCTTGGCAAGCGAACCACTGCCCGCATGATTGTCGAGGCCTGCCGCAAAGCGGGAATCCATGCCGAAATGATTTATACCGGTCAGACCGGCTGGCTCCAGGGAAATCGTTATGGATTTATCCTGGACACCACGGTTAATGATTTTGTGAGCGGAGAGGTGGAGGCGGCCATCGTCAGGTGCGAGCAGGAAGCCTGTCCGGATCTGATCGTTGTGGAAGGGCAGTCCGGGATGAGAAATCCCCAGGGACCCTGTGGGGCAGAGATCATTGTCTCGGGAAATATCAAGGGCGTGGTTCTTCAGCACACGCCGTTCAGGGAATTCTATGATGCAACGGATGCATTGGGTTGTTATCTGCCGGACATCGATAGTGAAATAAATCTCATTGAAATGTACGGGACATCGGTGATTGCCGTGACCCTTAACGGTACGGGCGGCAGCAGGGAAGAGCTTTTGTCTTACCGTCGGACTCTTGAAAAAAGAATAGGTATTCCTGTTATCTGTCCTGTTGAGGAGCCCATTGATAAAATTATGCCTGTACTGCAGAAATTTATTCTGGATCACGGCCGTTTGCCCGATACCACATCAAGGGCAATAGCCAAAGAAAAAGAGGCATACCATGACTGACCTGCTCATTAAGAATGCCCGGGTGATCGACGGAAGCGGGGCACCGTCTTTTGCCGCCGATATAGCCGTTTCGGCCGGAATAATCACCCATGTGGCTGCGGCGATTGATCTGCCTGGTCTGGAAACCATTGATGGTACCGGACTGGTCGTCAGTCCAGGTTTCATCGACATGCACACCCATTCCGATTTTTCCCTCTTCCTGGAACCTACTGCCGGGAGCCGGGTCAGGCAGGGCATAACAACCGAGGTCACCGGTAACTGCGGAGGCTCTCCCGGCCCGATCCTCGACTCTGGCAGTGAACCATTCATGGAATATATGTCAGATCTGGGTGTGCTGTATAAGCGACGTCTATCGCCGGAAGACTGGAACTGGAAAACCCTGGATGATTTTTATGCCCGACTGGCTGCCAAAGGCACGGCTGTGAATCTGGTGCCCCTGGTCGGACATTCAACTCTGCGTGCCAATGTTATGGGATACGACAGCAGGATACCGGATCACGATGAGATGGAACGGATGAAGCGCCTGTTGACGATAGAGCTTGAAAAAGGGGCTTTTGGTTTGTCATCCGGCCTTATCTACCATCCGGGTGCCTTTGCGCAAATCGGTGAACTGACAGAACTTGCCAGGGTTGTTAAAGATTTTAACGGTATTTATGCAACGCATATGCGAAGTGAGGGGAAATTCCTTTTCGAAGCCGTCGATGAGGCACTGGCGATTGCCCGGGAATCCGGGGTCTCCCTGCAGATCTCCCACCTGAAATGTGAGACCCCGGCCATGTGGGGAAAGGGAACGCTGCTGCTTGAAAAAATTCATCAGGCCAGACGGGATGGGCTCCTGGTCAATTTCGATCAATATCCCTATACCGCATACCACACCGGCTTGTTGGAAATTTTTCCGGTCTGGGCCAAAGAGGGAGGCTCCTCGAAGATGATCGAGATTCTCAACAATAGTCGGACCCGGGAAAAAGTAATGGCTGATATGGTGACGCCTCCGGTTGACTGGGACAACCCCATGGAGGATCTGGGATGGGATCGTATCCAGATCATGGGATATACCCGACAGGAGAATCTGCCTCTGAACGGTCTTACTGTTGCGGCGATGGCCAAAGCCAGGGGGCTTGATCCTCTTGAGGCTGTTTGTCAGGTTTTCTGTGAAGAGAATGGTGCCCTGGCAATGGTCGTGTTCGCCATGTCTGAACAGGATGTGGTGACGATCATGCAGGATCCTTATGGCATGATTGGTTCTGACGGACGATCAGTAACCCCCAGCGGCCCGGCGAGTGGGTCTCCGGTCCACCCGCGATATTACGGAACATTTGCCAGGGTGCTGGGAAAATATGTCCGTGAGAAAAAAATCATCTCCCTGGAGCAGGCTGTGCACAAAATGACCGGCATGCCTGCAGAAAAACTCGGTTTAAAAGACCGAGGCCTGATAAGGGAAGGTCTGGCGGCGGATCTTGTCCTGTTTGACCCGGAGACGGTTAGGGATGTCGCCACTTTTGAGGATTCACACCGATATGCCGAGGGGATTCCCTATGTGTTTGTCAATGGAAAGGCAGTTATCTTCAATGGCAAACACACTGGAGATCTTCCTGGTAAAAAGCTTTTGAGGGATGCCTGACCGGGTAGGATTCAGGAGGGCACAGTTTTTAATAATCTGGCAAGGAATATCAAGGAGGAGAAGATGAATAAGCGTTTGGGCAGTTTTTTGCTGATGCTGGCAATTCTGGTTGCTCTAACATCAGTACAGGCCAGGGCGGAAAAAGTCTTGAACATTGCAGGCAACCCCAATGAGCTGGGGGTTACAACTTTCAACCCTATCAAGGTTGAACTGAATCACGATGCCATGACCCTGATCTATGATAAATTTATGGAATGGGGTGCTGATGGGAAATTTTATCCGGCTCTGGCTGAATCCTGGACCATCAGTGACGATGGCCTTACCTGGAAAATGGTTTTAAAACAGGGGGTCAAATTTCATGACGGCTCTCCTTTTAATTCAGAGGTGGCCAAATGGTTTCTGGAAGAGATGAAAACCGGGCCGTCTGCTTATATGGTTGGCGCTATTGATAATGTGGAAATCACCGGACCGTATACGATTACTCTGCACCTGAAAAATCCTGAACCCAATATGTTTTTTAATATGGCGCAGGATTTCATGTGTATTCCCAGCATGGTCGCCTATAAAAAATATGGTGAGGAGTTCGGTATTAAACATGTTGTGGGATCCGGGCCATATAAGTTTGAATCCTGGTCTCCGGGAAATGAACTGGTACTGGTGAAAAATGCTGACTATACCTGGGGGCCCTCTATCGTCGACAATAAAGGGCCTGCTCGCATTGATAAAATTGTCTACAAGGATACCAAGGAAGAATCGACAAGGTTTCTGGAACTCAAGACTGGCAAGATCGATGTCGTTTATGCCGTACCTACCATGTTCATCAGCAAAATTGAAGAGGATAAATCCCTTCGGATCATCAGAATGCCCGGCGATGAACTGTATCATATGGTCATGAACACCCAGTCCCCGCCGTTAGATAATGAGCTGGTCAGAAAGGGAATTGCCCTGGCTGTGGATCAGGAGAGTATCACGAAAAACGTGTTTGCCAATGCCGGAAAACCTGCTTTTACCTATTTGATCGATTCTCTTGCGGAAAGCAAGATAGACCCGAAAGATGAAATCCATTTTGATCTTGAAGGGGCTAAGGCCGCACTTGACAAAGCCGGATGGACGATGGGGAAGGATGGAATACGGCAGGACAAAGATGGCAAGAAGCTGACCTTGAAAATGGTGGCTAAAAACGAGTCCTCGTACCGGCGTGCTGCTGAGGTGATCCAGGCCCAGCTGGCAAAAGCCGGCGTCGAGGCGAAAATAACGTTGATGGATCCGAGCTCCATCCGGGCCTATTATAAAAAAGGCGAGCATCAGCTGGCAATTCGTTCCTATAACTGGGAGAATGCCGATATTCTGGAGTGGTTTCTGAACTCAAAACGGATGGGCTACCCCAATGCGGCCATGTGGCATGACAATGAGTCAGATTACCTGATGCAAAAAGCGATGACCCGGTCCCGGTCACAGGAAGAACGGGAAGCGAATTTCAAGGAGTACCATACGTATGTCCTCAATAAGTATGTCTGGGCTCCGTTTTATCTCCCGGCCAAGGTTTTTGCTGTTGGCAGTCGGGTGGTTTTGCCAAAAAACAGTCGGGCCAGGAAGTTCATGAAAATTGAGATACTCGACTGGGATTTGAAATAGTTTGATTTTTTCTGCTCCTCTCTGAACTCTCGCAACACCTTGGCAAAGAGATCAGAGAGGATAGAAAATCACAATTGATCCGGAGCGGAAGACCCATGTGGCAATTTTTTTTACGCCGTTTACTGTTAATGATCCCGATATTCTTCGTGTTGTCGGTTATCATTTTCTCCCTGATTCACATCGTTCCGGGAAATCCCCTGGACAATCTCATGGGGCCGGGGATGACCAAAGCCTATGAACAGGAAATGGTGAAGAAATATAACCTGGATAAACCGCTTCCTGTACAATATCTCAAATGGCTGAACAACATGCTTCATGGTGATCTGGGGAGCTCTATTATAGAGAAGCGGCCAGTGACGGAATTGCTTTTGCATCATCTGCCCTACAGCCTTTCCCTGGGACTCACGGCCATTGCCCTTTCCTTTGTGCTAGGGGTGTCTATGGGTATTATTTCCGCGGCAGCCAAAAACACCATCTTTGATCACCTGGCCATGATGATCGCATTATTTGGGGTCACCATCCCCGCTTTTTGGCTGGGGCTGATTTTTATCCTGATTTTTGCGGTGTGGCTGAACTGGCTTCCGGTTTCAGGTTCAGGCACGCTGTCCTCGCTGATTCTTCCCGCAGTCACCGTCGCCCTGGGCGGTGCGGGGCTCATCGCAAGGGTTACAAGGGTGGCCATGCTGGAGGTAGCCAGCAAGGATTTTATTGTCATGCTCCATGCCAAGGGGCTTGGGAAAAAAGCCATCCTGTTGAAACATGTTTTAAGGAACGCATTGATACCGGTCATCACAATCCTCGGCTTGCGTATTGGCTGGGTGTTGGGCGGGGCAGTAACCGTGGAAATCGTTTTTTCCCGACCAGGGCTCGGACAACTGTTAATATCCGCCTTGTTCAGGAGGGATTATCCGGTCATTCAGGGCGCTATGCTACTGCTGGCCATGGGGATCATACTGGGGACCTTCCTGGCCGATATGCTGTATGCTTTTGCAGATCCCAGGGTAAGGGATCAGACCCATTGAAACGAGTGATCAATTTTTGCAATCAATCATGGAAAAAACGACGAACCAGAACCAGCTAATACCTCCCGCCAATCGGTGGGTCAGGCGTTTGAAAAAATTAAAAAATAACAGGGCCGGGGTGTTGGGCCTCATTATCATCGCCGGACTTATCACTATTGCGCTGTTTGCGGATTTCATCGCGCCCTATTCCTATAAGGCCCAGGACCTGAGCCTCATGAACATCCCGCCTTCTATGGATCATATCATGGGTACGGATGAGTTCGGCAGGGATGTGTTCAGCCGTATTATTTTAGGCTCAAGGATTTCAGTGTATGTCGGTGTTGTTTCTGTCGGGTTGTCCGTACTGATCGGCTCCCTGCTGGGTGCTCTTGCCGGATACTACGAAGGATGGCTGGATAGAGTTCTTTCTACTATTACAGACTTGACCTGGTCTCTGCCGGAGATTCTCGTGGCTCTTCTTCTTGTTGCAGTGGTGGGCGCCGGGGTTGAGTGTGTCATCATCGCCATTGCCCTGACCTACTGGGCCCAATATGCCCGGTTGATCAGGGGGCAGATTCTGATGCTTAAAAATGAGATTTATGTGGAGGCCACCCGTTCGTTGGGTGCAACCGATTTTACGATTTTGTTCAAACATCTTTTCCCCAATGCCATCGCACCGGTGATTGTCGCTGCTACTATCGGGATCGGCCAGGCTATCGTGCTGGAGGCTACTCTTGGCTTTCTGGGAATGGGAGCACAGCCGCCTCTTCCCAGCTGGGGTGCCATGATGAGCAACGGCACCGCGTATCTGTTTATCTCACCGTGGGTTATTATATTCCCGGGCCTCGCCATGATGATCACTGTTTTTGGATTCAATCTGTTCGGGGACGTGCTGGTGGATATCATGGATATCCGGGAGGACACCCTCAAATGAGCCTTCTGGTGGTTGATAATGTATCTGTGGAATTCAAAACTCGGGATGGGGTTGTAGAGCCTCTGAGTGGTATCAGTTTTAAGATAGATGCCGGTGAGATTCTTGGGCTGGTGGGGGAGACGGGCTCAGGAAAATCCGTAACGGCCCAGGCGATCATGGGACTGCTGCCTTTTCTTAACGGCAGGGCTTCCTCTGGCCGGATCCGCTTTAGGGATCAGGACTTGCTTGCCATATCTGAAGATCAGTATCAAAAGATAAGGGGAAATCATATTTCTTTGATATCTCAGAACCCCATGACCTCACTTGATCCGGTCTATAAAGTGGGGGATCAGATCGTGGAGGGGTTGAGACAGCATGTTGCTATTGCCAGGGATGATGCGGTAGAAAGAGCTGTTAAGGTAATGACCTCATTAGGTATTCCCAACTCGGCAAAGGTGTTTTTTCAATACCCGCATCAGCTCTCAGGGGGGCTGAAGCAACGAATTGTCATCGCTATGGGTTTATGTGCCGACCCCTATCTGTTGATTGCTGACGAACCCACGACAGCCCTGGATGTTACTGTTCAGGCACAGATCGTTGAACTGTTTAGGAAAACGGTGGCGCAGAGAAATATTGGCCTGATCATGATTACCCACGATCTGGGTGTGATTTCAAACCTTTGTGATACAGTGGTTGTCATGTATGCGGGACATGTGGTGGAAAAAGGACGGGTGCAAGAGGTATTTGCCAACCCTATGCATCCGTATACCCGCGCCTTGCTCAAGTGCATCCCGAAATTCGGTATGCCGGAGAGATCGCTTAAGGCTATTCAAGGCAATGTTCCCAGCGTAAGTACTTTTCCAAGCGGTTGCCGGTACCATCTCCGCTGTCCTGACATGAAGCCGATTTGTATGACAGAAGCCCCACAAACCTTGCAGGCAGGAAACGGTATAGAGGTTCAATGCCATCAGTTCGGCCCCAACTGGAGATAAAAGCTATGAATTCGTTAGTTGAGGTCCGGCACCTGTCCAAATTCTTTCCAGTAACCGGCGGGTTGATGCAACGGCGGATCGGTGAGGTCAAGGCTGTCAACGATATCTCGTTTGACATTTATAAAGGAGAATCTTTGGGGGTCGTTGGCGAGTCCGGATGCGGGAAATCGACACTTGCCAGGCTGATTCTGAATCTGATCAGGCCCACCTCCGGGCACGTTCTCTATGATGGTCAGGATGTTAACCGTATCAGTAAAACTCAGATGCGTGAACTGAGGCGGAAAATGCAGATGGTGTTTCAGGATCCCCATTCCTCCCTGGATCCCCGTATTTCCATATACCGAAGCCTGGAGGAGGTTTTTACGATTCAACAAGAGAAGCTCTCCAGGCAAGAGATAAATGAACGGATCCTGGAGCTTCTTGGCATGGTTGGCCTTAAACCGGAGCATTGCCGTTCCTACCCCCACCAATTATCGGGAGGACAGAAGCAGCGAGCTGTCATCGCGCGGGCCCTGGCCATGCTCCCCGAATTTATCATACTTGACGAACCTACTGCAGCACTGGACGTATCGGTCCAGGCGCAGATTATTCTCCTGCTCCAGCAGTTGGGCGATCAGTTTGGCATTACCTACCTTTTTATTTCCCATGATCTTGCGCTGGTGGATTATTTCTGCCAGCGGATCATTGTCATGTATCTGGGCAGAATTGTCGAAATCACCCCCGCCGATCTCTCCCGGCAGAAGCCAATGCATCCATATACAAAGGTATTGAAGGAAAGTGTATTCGTTGCAGATCCTCTGGCAGAACCCAAAACGCCAAGGATTGAGGGGGATGTGCCAAGTCCTTTTAATCTCCCCGAGGGATGCGTCTTTGCGTCTCGTTGCGAATATGCTCAAAATATCTGCCGAAAAGAATCGCCAGCGCTTCGGCAAACCATGCCGGGCAGGTTCGTCGCCTGCCACTTTCCGTTAATCCATGCAATGGAGGCCACCTTGTGTACTCCGGTCGACACTAAATAAAGATACGCCTGCCCGGATCGTGGTGAAGGTGGTACAAAACTCCCTGCTGGCAAAATCTCTGGTGCCGTTTTCCGCAATCTGGCATGGACTTTTTTGTCGGTTTCCTTTTTTTCCTCACCTTCGTGATAGCTTCTTCTGATGCCTTCAGTTGGACACTCTAAGGTGCGACGTCCTGATATAACCCGGTAACCTTGCTATCGTTAGATAATCTTCCGCCCCCCATGGCCTGATAAAAAGCTGCGCTGTCAACCATGCGCTGCGCCTGGGCTTCGATCAGGCCGGTTCTCGTTTGCTGCAACTGCTGCTCGGCAATGACGAGTTGCACATAACTGGCTGCGCCCAGTCCATACCGACGCTGCATGGCCGCCAGAGAACCCTCTGCTGCAGCAGTGGCGGCAGACAGAGAGAACAGCCTCTGGGCGTCGTTGTCCAGCGCCCGCAGGACATCCGCCACATTCCGCAGAGATTCAAGTACCACATATCGGTAATTTGCCGCCGCGGCATCGAATGCGGCCAGTGCCGCGCGTTTTTCTGCCGGTAGTCCTGGATTGAACAAGGGTTGGGTCAGTTGGCCAACCAGGCTCCAGACGGCGGAGTCACTCCCGAATAGAGCGCCGGTCGTCAAGGCCTGGGTGCCGAGGTTTGCGCTGAGGTTGAGTTGTGGATAGAGCCTGGCGATGGCCTCGCCGTATTCTGCATTGGCCGAGTGCAGCATGGCTTCGGCCGCCTGAATGTCCGGGCGCGTCCGCACCAGCTCCGAGGGTACGATAAGCGGCAGATTAATGGGAAGCGTGAACTCCTGCAGGGAGATGACGGGCAACCCTGCCGCACCTGGTGGCCGACCGGCGAGGACGGCCAGCAGATGCTCATTTTTCTGGAGCTGACTGCACAGCAGCGGAATGCCGGCCCGCGTCTGTTCCACCTGGGTCTGCAGGGCCAGGACGTCGTCTGGGTTGGCCTGGCCCAGGCGAACCAGTTCCCGGGTCAGATCCAGCTGTTTTTCCTGGGAATTGAGGATAGCCTCCGTGGCCTCAATCTGGGCTGCCAGCCTTGCCCGGGTGACGGCAGTGGTCACGATATTTGCCGCCACGGTGAGCCGCGCCCCTTCCAGCTGATAGCGTTGATAGTCGATCCTGGCGGCGAGGGCCTCAAGGGCGCGCTTGGTACCGCCTGCTACATCGAACGTGTAATGCACGCCGACGCTGGCGTTGTACAGGCTGAATTCTCTGGCGTCCCCGGTCAGTCCTGAGGAGCTCGGGCTGAATCGCTGACGTCCGCTGCTGATATTGGCATCAATCTGGGGATACAGGGTTGCTCCGGCCCGTGCACCATACACCTCCTGCGCCTGACGCAGATTGGCCCGGGCCGCAGCCAGGGTCGGACTGGCCTGCAGCGCCTGGTCGATCAGGGCATCAAGCTTGGGCGAGCCAAGTTCGTGCCACCATTGGGGGGTGATTCTGCGTTCTGTTACAAAATGCTGTGATTTGCCAAAGTCTGTCGGAGCAGCGGCAGTGTCGGCGGGATGGGGAGTGGCCGTGTAGCTCGGCACATCGGGTGCGGCAGGACGCTTGAAATCGGGGCCAACAGTGCACCCAGCCAGCAGGGCGGAAAGAGCAACTGAGACAATGAGGGTCTGCGTGTGGTGGAATTTCATCGGCGTTTCTTTGTTGTAGTCGATATATTTTTAGGTAAAGGTCCGTCCTTCGCCGGCTTCCTCGTACGTCACTCCATCGCGGATGTTATAGATTCGCTTGAAGGTCGGGATAATCTTTTCATCGTGCGTGACAACGATAATCGCGGTTTCGAACTTGCGGGCCATGTTGTTCAGTATCCGAATCACTGCCAGAGCGCGTTCGCTGTCGAGAGGGGCCGTCGGCTCATCGGCGAGGATCACCGGTGGATGATTGACCAGGCCTCTGGCAATAGCCACCCGCTGCTGCTCTCCACCGGAGAGCTGGGAGGGCATCGCTCGCGCGCGATGCTCCACATCGAGTGCCTTGAACAGCTCGATTGCGCGACTGCGTGCCTCGGCGTTTGGCTTGCCGGCGAGCATCGGCAGCAGGGCTACGTTGTCGGTCACGTCGAGAAAGGGGATGAGATAGGGGGCTTGAAATATAAAGCCGATTCTGTCGCGACGGAGTGCCCGGAGATCGTTTACCTTCCAGCCGTCCTCATAAATTATTTCATCGCCAAGAATCATCCGCCCGGCGGTCGGCTCGATCACCGCTCCGAGGCATTTGAGCAAGGTTGTCTTGCCGGACCCTGAAGGGCCGATCAGGCCGACCACTTCTCCGGGTGACACCTGCATGTTCACGTTCGTCAGGGCATCGACGGCGGTATCTCCGCTGCCATAACGTTTTTTTAAACCTTCGATACGAATACCTTTGCCTGTCATGTCAGCCTCCAATGGCTTCGGCCGGATCGACCTTCATGGCGGCGCGGATGGCGATAATGCTCGATATCATGCAGATCATTACCACCACGCCGAACCCGATAACCGAGTCCAGCGGCTCAAGCAGCACATATTTTGGGAAAATCGGCGCCATCACCAGGGTCGCCGTGATTTTGCCTACCACAAAACCGATTACCCCGAGAGCAATGGACTGCTGCATAATCAAACCGACTATGGTGCGATTTTTGGTTCCGATCAGCTTCAGGACCGCTATCTCCCTGATTTTTCCCAGGGTCAGGGTGTAGATGATAAAAGCAACAATCGCTGCACTGACAATCGACAGGATCACCAGGAACATCCCGATCTGTTTTGCCGAGGTGGCGATCAGCTTGCCGATCAGAATCTTCTCCATCTGTGCGCGGGTAAATACGGTCAAGCGCTTCCAGCGACGGATAGTGTCGGCCACCTTATCCGCATCCTGACCTGCTTCAACCTGCACCAGAATGGCATTGACATATTGGTTGGTGCTTTGCGAAGCGATGATCGCATCGACCAGTCCCGGTATCTGCGCTTGGTTGAAAGCGGGGTTTTCCGCGGTGCGGCGGCGTTGCTGCCGGATAGCGTCGTTGTCTTTTAGAAACTGCTCCTGCTGGGCATCCTTGAGTGGAATAAACACCATCGGATCGCCGCCGGAAGAGACCATGCGCCGGGTCAAGCCGACCACGGTGTACAGGTTGCGGCGAATTCGGATGCGGTCGTTGAGCTTGAATCCGGAGGTGATGTCGGCCACGGCCTCATAATGGTCGCGGGTGATCTGCCGGCCGGCGACGAGATACGGCGGCCAGCCTGGGGTGCCGGGGGCGCCTGTGGTGATGCCGGTGACCATTGCCCGGACGTCCTGATCTTCCTTGTGCACCTGCATGGTGAAATAGGTGACACTGGCCGCTCTCGCGACCCCCGGCATGCTGCGGATACCTCGCCAGGCATCATCGTAAATATTCGAGGATTCGGCATAAGG
>AMWB02128285.1_pt1 | contig 33517 bp, 22 predicted proteins | sample 200311 | NCBI WGS metagenome assembly AMWB02 (sample SAMN02737377, study PRJNA173069) | bioreactor metagenome | biome: anode biofilm in microbial fuel cells | place: USA: California | collected 2010-12-16
ACGTTCCAGAACTGATTCGGTCATGAAAAAAACAAATATAATACCATAAAACGATTTGGGAAAGAAAAGGTTTTTATCAGCCAGAAACAGAAAACCCGGAAAGATCAGGAGCAGGATTACTAGTCCGGGGATCCCGGAACCCACCAGTATTTCAAGATATTGGTTATGAAAATTATAACCTAAATAACCTGTATCGCCCAGTTCCGGATTCCCGGTATAGAGTCCATAATTTTTGTAATATTGGTCAAGTATATCCTGCCGGTGCTGCAATCCTGTTCCAGTCAGCCAGGCTTTTTCACCATTCAAGATCTCACCCGCAAGCCGCCAGAGTACCAGGCGGTAGGTAATGCCGTTCAGCGGTGTATCATATCGATAATGATCAAGCGTCACCACGTTCAGGTCGGTATTTCTCAGTTCGGAAACTCTTTTCAGGAAAGGGAAAGAACCGATTAAAATAATTACAAGGATTAGAAGGGGCAGCAGGTATTTTTTCGGGCTGCCGGTATTACGCAGAATTTTGAACAAAGGTGAAAAGATGGCGGGCAAAGTAAGGAGAATGAATAATTTGGATGCACAGAGCAGGAGCAGGATCAGAAAAAACAAACCCAGAAGCATGCTATATCGTGCAATGAACGGCTCGGGTGTGCGGAAAGCAAGGTAATAAAGGGCAGCCGAAAGGTAAAGTGAATAATAAATCGCTCCCAGGCTATACGGACCCGTAAAAGCATGATAGGTAATCATGTCGAATGATTGTCCCGAAATTAAATTTACGATGGCCAGGAAGAGCATATGTGAGCCGGAGATGATCAGACCTGCAAATAGGCCACGGATGGCCCAGGTTCCCGACTTTTGCCCGTTTCCTGAAGTCAGCCAGAGAAGAACAGGGATCATGAGCAGTGATAATTTGCGCTCAACGGTTTTCCATTCCGGCATTGATCCGTCATCGATTACGGTACTGATCACCTGCCAGGCGAATAGTAATATAAATAAGCCGGCTTTGACCAACCATCTTTTGTCAACGGCAGGTTTATAATAAAACGCGCACCAGGCGGCAACAATCCCAAAAACAATCAGGCTGATGCTGTTCGCTTTCATGGATATCGGCAAGGTGAGCCAAACCGCTGCCCATGACCAGGGGAATATTCTGTTAAAGACCTGTTGCATCGGAGAAAAGTTTATCATATAATGCGGTCACCCGTTCCCAATTGTATACCTTCCTGATCCGGTCCAGATTGTCGTTCATCATAGGCCTGAAATCCAGGTTTTCGTATTCAAGGAAGATCCTTGTCAGCTCCTTCACGGAAGGATAAAAGACAGCTTCTCCGGAGAGCACGTAACGGTTGAACGGATTATCGTGTGCAACAATTCGGCAGCTGCAGGCCATGGCTTCCAGCAAAGAAGGATTGGTTCCGCCTACGGAATGCCCGTGAAGATATAACCGGCTGAAATGCCGGATACTGTCCAGCTTTGTACGGTCATAAACCCCGTCGCAAAAACGGATTATATCTTTCCCCGCAAATATTTTTTGAAGCTTCCGCCTGTATTTGTTATCATTTCCGAAGATCAGCAGCGGTATCTGGTCGCCCGAGCCGAGCTTCGCCCTGATGGCCATTTCGATGTTATTTTCAGGTTCCATCCTTGCCACCACCAGGTCGTACCGGCCTGCTACCAGGCCCCATTCTTTAAGAACATTCAGGTGAAACGTCGCCGGGATTTCCGCGCCATAGGCAATATAACGGACCGGCACGGTATATTTTTCCAAAAGGTATTTTTCAATTTCCGGTGAATCCGCGACCAGGAAATGGCTCCGGCGCGTAGCCAGCCGTTCTGCCAATCGCAGATAAGCCCTGACAAAACGGTTGTACTTCGACCGTTTCCATTCCTGTCCGTCCATGTTAACGATATGGATACAGTTTTTCTTCCACAGGCGATACCAAACCGAATCACTCGTATAACCGAGATGCAGCACGATATCCAGGTCTTCAGCCTGGCTGCGGCGGTTGCTGTTCAGGTCATAGATGAACTGTCCGAAAGTGCCGAGCTTTTTTTCAGGATCCGGAACCAGGACCCGCTGAACGCCATTCCACAACTTTGATTTCACCGGATGATCCCCGGAGGTATAGACCAGCACATGATAATTCAGCGCAGCCAGTCTTACCGCCAGTTCTTCCGCCAGGGCCTCAAAACCACCATAGCGGTTAGGTATCCCCCGTGAGCCAAGTATGGCAACCGATAGTTTTTTCTTAGCCATTTAATGCAATGGAATATGCTTCTTTCGTTTTCAAAGCCGCATTTGACCAGGTATATTCGGCCAGGATCAGTTCCCTGAGCGCAGGAGCTGTTTGCCGGGCCAGGGATTTCTGTAATGCAGTGACCAGGCTTTCCAGGTCATTAGCTTCACAATACCAGGCATGTTCCCCGAAATAATCGTACGTATCGCCACCTTTGCCTGCAACCAGGTTACAACCCATGGCACCGGCCTCTAATGAAGCCAGCCCTGTGGTTTCAAACCAGCTCGGCAGTGCGTGGACTTTAGCCCCTGCATAATGCCCGAGAAGTTCATCCTGCGGCATGAAATCGATGAATTTTACGTTCTTTCCTGCTATTTTCCTGCAAAAGTCATAATAACCTGCATGGTTGGGAGGTGCTTTTCCGATCAGTTCGAGTGGTACATCCAGGTTTTCACAGGCTTTTATAAGCATATGCTGATTTTTCATGCCGTAAATCTGGCCCACACACAGAACTTTATCTAACCTTGGCACATCCGGGAGCGACTTCCCGAAAATTTCCGGATCGATACCGTTGGGTATAACGGCAAACTTTCCTGTGTAACCCGTGTCCCTGGCCAGCCTGTTCAATTCCGAGGTTGAATTTGGCAACACCATCGAGGCCCCTTTGAGGATCTTAAGCATGGCTTTCCGGTGACCGGCGAGGTATTCAGCACTCACCATTCTGTCCTGTCCGCGCAGGTACCGGTAAATATTCTTCAGGTATTCCGATTTGTGTGTACCAAGGGTGCTGAATAAAAGCCGGTATGGCCAGCTCCGGCCATAATGATCGAAATGGCTGTAATCCAGGTAAATCGTGCTGATCAAATATGGTTTCCTGCTGAGCCTGATGTGCTTCAGGTGATCTGCCGGCCTGAGCAGGTTGAAAAAGTGCAATACATCATAACGGTCGTAATCAACCTTTTCGTAAGAAAGCAGGATCTCGGCCGTCACACCCAGTTTCTGCAACGCTTCTGCTGTTTTCACCATCTGAATCGTATCTCCGCCAGTCACAGAATACAGCGATGACCGACCGATCATGGCAACCCTCATATTTCCTCCTTTTTGAACGCCACAAGGTTGAACTCCGTAAACTTACCCGCAAAAATAAAGGCCCAGACGCCTATTTCCGCTGCATTGACCAGGAAACTACCGGTGAACTGATAAATGAAAATGAAGATGAACAAGCTGAACGTATAGAGGTTATTGTAAATTTTCAACCGGATGAAAAAATAAATGCTAAAAAAGATTTTCAGGATAAAACCATAAATCCCGTATGTAGCCAGCATTTCGCCCATCGAATTAGGTATCCTTACGATTTCAGCGTAATCACCTGTATACTTGTAAAAATTCACAATCAGGTCATGGGCCAGAATTTTGATCTGACCGGGCCCTACACCGGTCCAGACGTTATGTTGCAGGATGAGGTCACGGGCAAACATGAAGGAGTAAATTAGCCTGCCTTTCGATGAGCTGTCGGTTCCTGCAATAATATTTCCGAGCCGGATAAAGAGCGGATTATCAGGCCAGAGCATCCAAAGGGCTAAGAGCAGGACAATAAGGCCGGCAAGGCTGTAGAGGATCAACCGCCGGCTGAGCAGGCTGAAATGCCTGAAAAAAGCGGCAAAAGAGATCAGGAACATGATCAGCAGTGCGCCGATGATGCCGAAAGACAGGGTGGCCAGCAGCGGAATGCCTGCACCCAGTGCCAGGATTAGCGGATGCTTTGCTTGTCCTGTAATGATCTTCAGGAAAAAATATATAATGACAGGTGAAAGGAGAAGCCCGTAATGCGAAGGTTCGTAAGCCAGCAGTTTCAATCGGGGAATTGACGCAATACCTTTTGACATGGGGATTGTATCCCACATGAATCCCCGGGTCTCTTCGAACGGCAGAAGTATCAGCGCCAATGCAAAGAGGACCGAATTAATTTTTAATATGGTCAGGAAAATATGCTCCATGTCGTCATTGGCCCTTTTTACGGCCTCAAGGGCTGTAAAGAGGAATATCCAGGAAGAAAAAACGATGGCCGAAGAAATGATATAGTGAATAGCATCGACTCCGGCCATTAATTGGAAGGGCACAGGCAGAACGAGCAGCACAGCCCACTTCATCATATTCTTTATTTTTTCCCTTTTGTAAAGCCAGTACAAAAAAACCGGCACCAGCAACGTGGTGAACAGCAAGCCCTGCGGCAATAAAAAATTATTAAAGAAGAAGAACAGGATAAAATATCCTATCAGTGGATAATATGCAGATTCCCTGTTCATTCAGTTAGTAACAATTTATTGAAGCGTTTGTCATCGAGGTACACTAATTTAAACAGGATTATTGCAACTGCAAGGAAAATGACCGAAAAATACCAGGTTCCGGAAATGACTGCACCCAATATGAAAACAGAAGGAAGGGCGGTAAGGATGGTTTCTTTGAGCCAGTTGTCATGTAAGACAAGCTTATTAACAATGAAATATTCTACCGGCATGAAGATAATCAAGGCCAGGATTTGTCCGTATATCAGGCTTTCAGCAGTTTTGGCCACAAAGAAAACAGCAATCATTCCTGCAATAATGGCTGTTTTATACATCAGTTCGAGCCAGGTGATCAGATGCAGTGATTTTATTGCATTCAGGTAATATTTAGGGACGATGGAAAGGATCAGGAAAGCTTCAAAGACGAGGAAAAGCCTGAAAAAGACCACCATTTTTCCATATTTTTCCGGGCCGAGCCACAAGTTGAACAATGGATCACTGAGATAAAAGAGAGTGATGATCGCCAGCAGTGAGAATCCGACGGAGAAGGCCCTGACCGTTATAAAATGGCCGAGTGTTTCCTGTGTCGCGGCTTTAAGCCTGGATACTTTTGGCAGCAGCCAGCTCACTACTGATTCAAAGGCCATGTGGAGGTGATTAAGAATAGTGGAAGCCAAAACGTAATAAGTGACGGTGGCTGTGCCCAGGAAATAGGCCACAAGAAAACGGTCAAGCTGGTATGAAACGATGGCAATGATGGTCTGCAGCCAGGTCCAGAACCCATAGTGGTACAGTTCTTTTTTTTCGGGCAGGCTCCTTAGGAGATAGGGTTTATAACCTGGCAGGCCTCGGTAAATGATCCATGCCTGGGGAAGCAGGCTCAGGGTGCCGATAAAGAGGTTTGCAAGAAAGATGGCTTCCAGTGAATATCCTTTATAAATTAAAATGACATGAAGACCCAGTGCAGTAAACCGGTTCAGCATATTGAAAATGGACGCTTTATCATAGTTTTCCTGCCCTTTGAAAATGCTCTGGTACAGCAGTTCAGGAAATTTCGACGCAATAAAAAAAGTCGCAATGACCAGGGTTTTCCACGTCGTATCATGGAAGAAAGCCCAACCTGCCATATTCATCAGTATGAGCAGGATACCGAATATGATGGTCAGCGCTGTCATTCGGCCCAGCAATCGTGAAGCAGCATTGATGTAAGCATGGAGCCTCCGGTTGTCTTTATGGCCGATGGCTTCAGCCACATGGGCGGTGATTGAAACCGGCAAACCGAACCCGACCAGGTGTACGGCGATAAAAACATAAGAGTTGATCAGCATCCATTCACCAAATAATTCTTCTCCGAGACGGTTGATGAAAAAAGGTGTGACCGCCAGAAAAGCAGCCGGATATAGCAGGATGTTTACAAGGTTCCAGCTTGAATTTCTTATATTTGTGGAATTAATGGCCATTATTATACAAAAGTGTGGAAAATTCGGGAATAGTAATGGCCTGATCTTGAATTCCATTTTATTTTAAATTAAAAATCCCCATATGCAACCTGATCAGATTGAAAATTCACGGGATACAGGGAAGAAGGTCTGGGAAGCCCTGATGCTTCAAATGGCAGAAGGAAGCGGTTTCCTTTCAGCCATGTTCCTGTCGTTTCGCCGTTATCTGCGGAAAAATTTCCTGATGTACCTGCTTTTCGGGCTGGCAGCCATGGCGGTTTCGGCCGGTTACTGGTTGTTTAAGCCAAAGGTTTATGAAGCTGAGATGACGGTCTCTTATGTTCATTATGAGAAGAAGATTTACGGAGATATGTTGCAGAAGCTTGATAACCTTATTCGTTCAGGTGATGAAAAAGTATTGGCTGATTTGCTGGGATTGCCTGAATCACAGGTTGGCAAACTGAAGTCAATTTCAGGATACAATATTCGCAACGAAGAACTTACGGGTGACTTGAGCACTGAAAAGATTCCATTTTATATCAAAGTCAAAGTTACAGACCTGTCCATTCTTGAGCCATTGCAACCGGCGCTTGTCAATTACCTCAATAATACCGAATTTATTCGCGAACGGCTTGATTATATGATCAGAAAATCGCAGCAGGACCTGGATTTCCTTGAACACAGGCTGGCCGTGGTGGATTCATTAAGCAGTCTGTTGATCATCAGGAAGGAAGGGATCAACGATGAAAAGGCGATCACCAGGATGGAACTGTTGCAGGAGGCCTTAGCGCTGCACGACAGAATCCAGCAGGTGAAAGGATCGATGGAATTCAATCAGAATATCGAAGTCCTTGATATGTTTGTTCCGACCGGTAAGCCAGCCGGCAGCGGATTAAAAACATACCTGGTTTATGGTTTCCTGGCAGGGATTGGACTAAGGATTTTATTGAAATTATTTTTCTAAGTTCATAGTACGGTTCTTCTGCATCTTCCTGGCCCTACAATTTGCCAAGAACTTTTTGCCGCAGTTTAAACCATCGAAAGCCTGATGAATTCCGGTTTATCGTTTGGCTCACTGCAATCTTACCGTACTGAAATTTGGAATAGAGCGCCAGATCAAACCGTAAAAGGATTTCCAGCCGGGATTTTAATGAGGAGGACAGGCCGGATAGGCCCGGGTTCATCTTGTTCCTGTTTTTCTGCCTGTAAAGCGGGATATAGTTCCAATTTAATTTCTTTGCCAGGGCAAACACTCCGGCATCAAAATCGGCCAGGTCAATCACGGCATCGTATTCGTGTAAAGCTGATACTGCTTTTTCAAGCAGATCGGGCCCGTATAGATCCATGTTTTTCACTGGAATTGAGGGGTTAGCAAGATATGGCACTGCGCCGGACAAATATCGTGTCATCAGGTTATCCTGCCCATTTTCTATAGCAAAGGGGATATAATCCTCCAGGGACTCCATCCCTTTAAGTTCCTCATAAAATCCGGCGTCTATGGTGTTTTTCAGGTAGTAAAACTGGGACAAGAAGAGAGAAATGGGTTCGCGCAGGATAGTAATCAGGAAAGGATCATCCATGAAAGGCAGGAACAGTACAGCGCCATGCCCCGATACGGCAGCATAACCCGCTCTTTGATCCGGGCTGAGGGATGAGAATTGATTTAGTGAACCTCCGATATCGGTGCTTTTGATCTGGAATATTTGCTTTTCTTCGTAATATTTATGGAGGATAACCCGCAACGATACACCCCCGGTCTTGGGTATATGATTGAATAACAACGGCCTTTTCATGCAGTTTTTTCGTCCTGTACAATTCATGGTGATTCTCAAAGAATTGTTTATTTAAATGGGTTCACTGCTCCACGTCACGAAAATAGTTAAATAATGACCATTGCTGAATTTCACCAGGATTTGAAATTTGTAAGTCATCCTTTCCGGATTAAATTAACACACCATTTTAAGAAACACGATAAAAATAACGTACGATAATATTGACGTAAGATAAAAATATCGTCTATTTACCAAAAATTAAAGTACCTATGCAACCTTATCCATTAAAGCCAAGCAGAAGGACATTTCCGGCCGACAAAATTGTGGGTCGTGAAAAAGAAATTACCCAGCTTTTAAGATTGTTTTGAAGACATACAGTTGAAGGGGATGAAAAGTCAATTTACTCTCTTCCTAAAGAACAGCGCGAGTTCTTTAAAAGGGAGATCCTTCGTGAAAAATAAGGAGACTAATTAATAATTTCTTATTCAACCACCTCGAACTTATCTTTCAGCCTGATATCCTGTGAAGATGCCCCGATCATCAGCTCAAATTCACCCGGCTCGGCGACCCATTCCAGTTTCTGGTTATAAAACGAAAGCTTTTCTTTGTCAATGGTGAAATTGATCGTTTTCGATTCACCGGCTTTCAGGCTGATCTTCTGAAAATCCTTCAGTTCTTTCACGGGCCTTACAATGGAACCGACAAGATCGCGGAGGTAAAGCTGGACAACCTCATCACCATCATACTTACCGGTATTTTTTATGGTCACTGAAGCTTCTATCTTATCATCACCCTTCATTTGGTTTGAACTAAGTTGTAGGTTGCTGTATTCAAAAGTCGTATAACTCAGGCCATACCCAAATTCATATCGGGGGTAGATGGAGAGATCGATATAAGCACTTGTATAAAAGCGGTTTTCATCATTCATTGCTGGTCGTCCGGTATTAAAATGGCTGTAATAGATAGGGATCTGGCCGACACTCCGGGGGAAGGTCATGGTCAGCTTGGCCGATGGGTTATAATCGCCGAACAGTACGTCGGCAATGGCATTGCCGGCTTCGCATCCCAGCCACCAGGTATAGAGGATGGCCGGGGCGTGAGCTGCGGTATACTCAAACACCAGCGGACGGCCGGCATTGATCAGCACCACCACCGGCTTTCCCGTGGCCAGCAGCACCTCCAGCAATTCTTCCTGCACTCCTGGAATGCCAATATCACTGCGGCTTTTCGCTTCACCCGACATCGCCCTGTGCTCGCCGATGCTCAGGATCACCACATCCGCCTGTTTTGCGATATCGACAGCTTCCGCAAAGCCATATTTGCTGCTACCCACAATGTCGCAACCTCTTGCATATAAAATATTTGTCGTTTTACCGACTTTGTTTTCCAATCCTTCCCATTGTGTCACGATAAAATTTGAATCCACCCCGGTAATTTCATTATCCCAAAACCCTTTATTTTCTTTGACCGCTTTGACCAACGGGCCGATGAAAGCAATGGTTTTCAAATCTTTGGATAACGGCAGAAGATTGTTTTCATTCTTAAGCAGGACAATGCTTTTTCGGGCCATATCGCGTGCAGCTTCAGTGTGGGCCGGGTTGTAAAGTTCTTTCTGCTCCCTTGCCGGATCGATGAATTTATACGGATCGTCGAAGAGGCCCAGCTCGAATTTCTTTTTCAGTATCCTTTTCACCGCATCATCGATCATGGATTCCGGGACTTTGCCTTCACCGACCAGTGTGGCCAGGTTATTGAGGTAGCAGCTGCTTTCCATATCCATGTCGCAACCGGCCGTAATGGCGCTGAGTGCGGCTTCATAATCGTTTTTCACACTGCCGTGGTTGATCATTTCCCCGACGGAGCCCCAGTCGCTGACCACAAAACCGTCAAAATTCCATTGATCTTTCAGCACATCCTTAAGAAGGTAAGGATTGGCCGTGGAAGGCACCCCGTTGATATCGTTAAATGAGGTCATAAAGGTGCCGACACCGGCATCGACCGAAGCTTTGAATGGCGGAAGATATACTTCCCAAAGCATACGGTCGCTCATATCCACCGAATTATAATCCCTGCCCCCGATGGCGGCGCCATATGCCACATAATGTTTTGCACAGGCCATCAGGGAGTTCACGGCGCCGGGTGTGCTGCCCTGGTAACCCTTAATGCGGGCAGCTGCAATTTTTGATCCGAGGTACGGATCTTCGCCGGCTCCTTCCATTACCCTTCCCCAGCGCGGATCCCGGGTGATGTCGACCATCGGCGCAAAGGTCCAGTGAACCCCGCAGGCGCTGGCTTCAGTCGCAGCAATCCTTGCCGCTAATTCCATCGCTTCCATATCCCAGCTGCAGGATTCGGCCAGCGGGACCGGCATGGTGCTTTTATAGCCATGGATCACATCCTGGCCAAACAATAGCGGTATCTTCAGCCGTGATTGCATGGCAATGTCCTGCCAGGCACGCGTCCGTTCCGTTCCGGCACTGTTCAACATCGAACCTACCTGGCCGGCCCTGATCAGTCCCGCCATGTTTGATTTTACTGTCATCGGCCCGGTAGCAGTCCAATCATCGTTATACTGGTTCAGCTGGCCGATCTTTTCTTCCAGGGTCATCAGGCTTAAAACCGAATCGACTTTCTGGTTTATGGTTTTTTGCTGTGCCGAAAGCGGCAGAACAGGCGTGATGCTGAATGCAAGCAGCAGAATAAATATTATTATATTCTTCATAAGCAGATATATATGATATTTTGGTTTGAATATTAAAAGTAAATAAAATCAAGAAAATAGCGTTTTAAATGGAGACATTCCACTCATCCCAATGTAATTTCTTTGAGCACAGTTCTGGCAATATTTGTAGGAGATGGATCGGGAACCTGAACATATTTTAGCTCAGGGAAAGACCTGATAAGTTCTTCCCATCCGGGTTCCATCCCGTTTGTTTTAATAAATTTCTTCAGTGAATCGCTGAGGTCTTCATCATAATCAAATAAGAGACGTTTGAAAAGGATATCATTTTTCCACTTATCGGATAATTTGTTAAATTCATTTTGATATTCAGGAGATTCAAAATCCTCTATTTCAGGCTCTAAAAATTCTTCCAGTGTTTTCATTTTAGTCTTTTAAAGCCATTAAGGTACAAAAGATTTTCTTTCGAAGAATGAAAAAGCGTGTAAACCGGCTATAAAAGCCGTCGGTTGGGAGTAACAGCCCCCGCCCCAGCCCTCCCCCAAACAAGGGAGGGTGACTCATGAACCGACAGATTTACCTGTCGAACTGCCAAAAAAAAGGCCGCCCGGTATTTGAGACAATATTGCTTTTATTCAGGAAAAATCTACAAAAAGCAATTAGAAAACCAGAAACAAATTATCTTAAATTTGAGCCTTTATTTATCGAAAATACCTCAGGCTGTGCAACAGTTCTTCAAGTCAATCCAGGTTGGTTTTTTTTTAATGCGGCTGACATTCTGGTTAAGTTGTGCAGGATTATTTTCATTAATTTATGATCTAGGGTTTAATCAATCAGATACAGTTCAGAGGGTTATCTACCTGATTTATCTGATCACGTTGACTGGTGGGATCATTTTTGTGATCGCCGCATACTTTACCGGGGCAAAAAGACACCTGAAACGGATTTGGTTTGTTGATGCATTCTTTTTTCTGCTGTACATTTTTATCGTTGTTAAAATAATTCTATGGTCTAATACAGGAATAAAACCGGGAAATCCTGGCCTTTCTCTGGCCATAGTTTCAGTGTTCATCCGGGAATTATCCTCATTTCGAACTGAGATCAGCAAGAAGTACCTGAATCCGGCCCAGTTATTCATTCTTAGTTTTGCCCTGATCATTATTACAGGGACTTTTTTGCTTTTATTGCCTAATTCGACCTATGGCGGTATCTTTCTGATCGATGCCCTGTTCACTTCAACCAGTGCCGTTTGTGTGACCGGGCTTACTACGGTGGATACGGCAAAAATTTTCACACCGTTGGGATTAACGATCATCATGCTGCTTATTCAGGTCGGCGGGATCGGAATCATGACTTTTACGAGTTATTTCGGCTTCTTTTTCAAAGGCGGTGCATCATATCAAAACCGGCTTATGATTCAGGATATGACCAATTCCGAGCGAATCTCCGATGTATTCAGCACATTGAAAAGGATCATTGTAATTACGTTGCTGATTGAACTGATTGGTGCTGCAATCATTTTTTTCAGCCTGGACCCTTTGACAATGCCAGGGATGGGACACAGGATCTTTTTCTCCATCTTCCATGCAGTTTCAGCCTTTTGTAATGCCGGATTTTCAACATTATCCAACAATCTTTACGAGCCTGTGGTCCGAAATAATTATATCCTTCACCTGACCGTTGCGTTCCTGGTCATCATGGGGGGTATTGGATTTCCGATCATTTTCAATGCCCTGAGGTATTTACGGCATTTTCTGCTCAATCGTCTTTTCAATAAACAATCCATTCATAAACCCTGGGTCCTGAACATGAATACGAGGATCGTGCTGGTGACCACAAGCATACTGCTAATTGCCGGCACTGCTTTGATTTATCTCCTGGAGGCCGATAACACCATGGCCGACCGAAGCTGGGCCGGTAAACTGGTGACCGCCTTTTTTGGTGCGACGACCCCGCGAACGGCAGGTTTTAACACGGTTGATATGACAGCACTAAACATATCAACCATCATGATCCTTTTTGTTTTGATGTGGATTGGGGCCTCACCCGGTTCTACGGGAGGTGGGATCAAGACAAGCACTTTTGCCATTGCAGTTTTGAATTTTATGAGCATTGCCCGGGGAAAAGACCGGATTGAAATCTTTAGACGGGAAATTTCACCGATATCAGCCCGAAGGGCATTCGCCAGTCTTGCCCTATCCTTTTTTGTCATCGGGACATCTGTGTTTTTACTGGCTTTGACCGACAAGGATAAGGATCTGATGAAACTGGCCTTTGAAAGTGTATCTGCTTTTGGTACCGTCGGATTGAGCCTGGGTATTACCGGTTCATTAAGTACGACGGGCAAGATGATCATTGTATTCACCATGTTCATCGGACGTGTTAGTATGCTGACGATCCTTGTCGCATTCATGCGGCGTATTGTCAACCTGAAATATAAATTTCCTATCGAGGATGTACTCATAAATTAATATTCAACACATGAAATTCATTATTGTCGGACTGGGATCGTTCGGATCATCACTCGCACAGAAGCTCACCATCATGGGGCATGAAGTGATCGGGGTGGACAGCAAGATGAGTAAAGTAGAATCGCTCAAAGAAAGCATCACCCATACTATCTGCCTCGATTCGACAGATAAAATAGCGATCAAGCATTTGCCGCTGGAAGATACCGATATCGTCATCGTTTGCATCGGGGAAGATGAGGGAGCAAGCATCATGGCTACAGCGCTAATGAAACAGGCCAATGTGAAGCGGTTGATAAGCCGCGCTGTTTCTCCCCTTCACGAAACCATACTTGAAGCCATGCAGGTGGATGAGATTGTACATCCCGAAGAGGAAACTGCGGAGAGATGGGCCAAAAAGCTGAACATCCGGGGAGTGGTCGACTCATTTGAACTGAGCGGAGAATATCATGTCATTGAAGCTAAAGTCCCGGCGAAGTTCGCCGGAAAAACGATTGAAGAGATCGGTGTCAGGAGAGACTATAATATCATTGTCATGACCACCATTAAGGTCATCCAGGAGAAAAACCTGATCGGTAGTTTTCGCAAAGTCAAGAAAGTGCAGGAACTTGCATCAGCTAAGACCGTTCTGGAAGCTGAAGATATCCTGGTCCTTTATGGCAGAATGAATGATATTAAAAATTTCCTGAAGGAAGGCTGAAAGAAGCAGGTTTTAAGGCAACCGTCGGTTTGCGATCAGCCTTTCTTCACAATAAAACGGTTATACAACAATAAACCGATGATCGTGATCACTCCGATCAAAGCAAATGTAAGCCAGAGCAGGGGAGGGTTATTCATTTTTTCGACAAATCTTACATAGAGAAATGCCCCGAGAATGCCTCCGACGCCGCTGCCGATCACACCGTAAAGGAAGGAATAACCCTGGTAAACCGCTTTTTTATCGGGTGGGGCAATCAATCCGACGTACGAGATGAACTTGGGATGTGCGATCATCTCACCCAGTGTAAAGACAAACATGGATATGATGAAAATCCAGGGATTCGGCGCAATGGCCAGCATGCCCATACCGATGGATCCCATGGCGATCCCGAAGATCATCGTGGGAAGTACTTTCGTGTGTTTGACGATGCTGGATACCAGCAGTTGCAGAAGTATGATGGCCCCGGCGTTCATGGCGGTCACATGCTCGGCTTCAAATTTCCAGTCGGGATTGCTCACAAACAAACCAAGGAATCCATTGATGATCCTGTTGACCGGCGCCATATCGATTTTTTCCGTCAGGTACCACAGCACAGAATCGTAGACCTGGAAATACATGATCCAGAACCCGCTGTAAATGACCAGCATCAGGATGAAGCGGTAATCTTTAAGCACGCTGAGCATTTCGGTGATCACCTGTACGATGGTCTTATTACTTTTTTCTTTGACCGGTTCTTTAAACACGAAAAGGTTGAGCAGGATCAGCCAGCCGGTACCTATAGCGGCCATGAAGAAGATGTAAGACCAGGAAATGCTTTTCAGCCAGGGCACCAGGATCAGCGGGAACAGGAAAGCTCCCAGGTTGATCGACCAGTAAAAAATTCCGAATCCGAGCCCCGAGTTGGATTCGTCGGTCACTTTTGCGATGGTCCCGGCGATCATCGGCTTGAAGAATCCCGCGCCGAGAGCAACCAGAAGCAGGCTGCTAAAGACGGTGGCGTAAGTCGTCGACAGTCCAGTAAAAAGGTACCCCAGGCTCATGGAGAGGAAAGCAAAGAACAGCACTTTCCGGTAGCCGAAGCGGTCGCCGATGGCACCGGAAATGATCGGTAAAAAGTAAAGCATGGGAACGATGGTACTTTTAATGGCTCCGACGCTTTCTTTGGAGAATCCCAGTCCACCATCGCTGGTTCCCAGCACAAGGTATACCGACAGCACGGACATCATGCCATAATAAGATCCCCGTTCAAAGAATTCCATGGTCACGACGGTCCAGAAGCTTTTCGGGAAGGAGTGACGGGGTGATTTTTTGCTTTCTGCCATAAAAAATAGCCTATAAGGTATTGATAATGATAGGAAAAGGTCTGCTCAAGACATGAGGGTTCCTTGTGATAAATCAACACCAAATATAGACTATTTTAATGCTACCGGCAGCATTAGGAATCAGTTGCTTGCGGTCACTTTCCTGTATTCCGCCATCTTTACTTTATAGTTACATTTAGCCTCAGTCAGCCTGTCGCTGGTCTCCTGGAAAATTGCCTGGGCTTCCAGCAGATCCGATACACCGATGATACCCGCACGATGATTATCGGTCGAGATTTTCAGGTTTTCCGAAGCCTGAACAACCGCTTCTTCAGCAATTTTCACTTGCTGGTAGGCTTCCTGGAGGTCGCTGCGTGCCTTTTCCATTTGCAGTAGCAATTGTGTGGAGGTGAAATTGGCATTGTTCTGCGCGATTTCCTCCTTAAGCTGATGCTGCTTCAACGTATACGAGCCTTCCCACCAATCGGTGATCGGGATCGTCACCGTACCAAACGCCATCAGGTTGTTGGTGAAATCATTCCCGATGTCATAGGTAAAAGCACCCACCCCGACTGCTACCTGTGGCATGTATTCACCCAATTTCATGTTTTGCTGGAGCTTTTCGGCTTCCACCCCTTTCTTCACAAGCTGGAATTCTGTTCTCCGTCCAAGGGCTTCCTGATGGTTGGTGTAGAAACTCTGCGGTTCCGGCAGGATTTCAGAGGTGTCTGACAGTACCAGCAGCGAATCATAGGGGATGGAAAGATGCTGGCAGAAGGCCATATTGGATAAGCGGATACCGTTCTCAAGCTTTAACTGGTTCATCTTTACTTCGCTCTGCTTCAGTTTAACTTTCAGGACATCGTTGTAATTGATCAATCCTGCCTTGTATGCAACCGACACATCTTTGTAAAGGGTGTCCAGCAACCGGGCGTACGAATTGATCGTATTCATCTTTTCTTTTAGTGATATGATTTGCCAGTATTGCTCTTCCGTCCTGAAAAGCGCTTCGGTGACCGAAAGCTGTTCTTTCTGTTCACTGACATCAGCGCCGAGTTGAGCCAGCCTGTTCCCGTTGATGATCCTGCCGCCTGTGAACAGGGGTTGCGTGGCTGTGATGGCACCGGTGTACATTTTGTCAAGCATGGAGATCGACATGCCCGGGAAATAAGCGAATTCCGTGGCAAAGGGCAGGGTAGCCGGGTCGCCGTTATAAACCGGGAGATTGCCTCCCGGGAAATCCAGTTCAAGCAAAGGATCCTGGAATTTGAAAAGGAATGCAGATGCGGAAATGTCGGGAAAATAGCGGGTAAAAGCAGCCTGCCTCGTTTTGCGCGCCGCTTCGGTTTCAATCCTGCTGTTCTTGATCTGGATGTTATTGTTGATGGTGATCTGCCGGCAGGAATCAAGCGTCAGCGTATTCTGTGCAAAACCGGGGAGAGCTAATCCAACCACCAGTAAGATCGTTGTAATAACCGGCTTAACAAATCCGTTCCTCCCATCCCGATCAGGCTGCTGATTGCTGACTGAAGACTGAAGACTGAGGACTGAAGACTGCCGACGGCCATCTTCTTTCCGGTAAGCTATAAAGTAAAGGACCGGAAGAATATAAAGTGTGAGCACCATCCCGACGAGCAGCCCGAAACAAATCACCGTTCCCAGCGGTCCCCACAGAAGCGAACCACTGAGGATCATCGGGATTACACCTACGGCAGCTGCAGCAGAGGTAAGGAAGATGGGCCTCATCCTTCGCTTACCTGCGGCCAGGGCCGATTCATAGACCGTCATTCTCTTTTCCTTTCTCAACTTAACAAGGTAATCGATGAGAATGATGCCGTTACGCACGACAAGGCCACAGAGGCTTGTGATACCCAGAAAGGAAGTCAGGCTGAACGGGTAGCCGATCAGCGACAGCCCGATTGCCGCCCCCGGCATTACCAGCAGCATGGACGACATGATCAGCAACGAAAGACTGATCTTTTTGAACTGGAGCATCAGGATAAGAAAGATGATCAACATACTGAGCATAAGGGCAATGGCCATCGGAATGAATACCTCCTGCTGGCCCTCATATTCTCCGCCGTAACTGATGGAGGTTCCTGCCGGTAAGGTCAGCGCTTCTATTTTCGGCCGGATTTCATCGAAGATGGTACTGGCCGTCACTTCCCTGACATTATCAACCTGTATGGTTAGCGTGCGGATTCCGTTGCGGTGGGCAATCGTGCCCTCTGTCCACCCGGGGGTGAAACTGGCAACCGACCGTAAAGGCATGGCTTTGAAACTTAATGGAGAAGTGATGTACTGATCCTCCAAGGTGCTGATGTCCTTTTTCCCGTCATTTTCCTGGGTCAGTACGACTTCAACCGGGTAATCATTTTCCCAGATCGTGGTAAGTGGCAGCCCTTCAAGCCCAGCCATCAGCGAAGTCGCGATAAATGTCCTGCTGTATCCCATCCGGTTGGCTTTATCCCGGTCAAGATTTACGGTAATTCCCTGCTGTTTCTGGTCCCAGTCGTCGTGAACCCGGCTGATATCCTGGGTATTGCTGAGAATTTCATTGATCAATGCCTGGGTATGACGGATATCTTTCACGGAATCCGATGTGATCCTGATTTCAATACCGCCCCTATTTGGCTGAAGAGCAAGTATCTTCATATTGACGAATGCATCCGGAAAATGGTTTTTATACTTGTCTCCGTAGTCATTGACGATTTCCAGCGTTGCCTTGTTGGAGATTGTGTTCACCATCAACTGCCCGAAGTTGGGCTCCGGCATGTGGGGTGCGTAGACGGTATGGAACCTCGGCGAGCTGGTCCCGATGAAGCTCGTTACATTGGTTACACGGCTGTCGGCAAGCAAGACCCTGGTCATACTATCCACAACAAAAGCGGTGCTTTCAAGCGAGGTTCCTGTAGGCAACTCTATTTCAACGGCAAACTGGTTCCTCTCCACCTCCGGAAAGAGCTGGCGGTCGAGTCTTGAAAGCAGAAAGATTGAAAGGGCCACCAGGATAATCCCGGTAGCAGTGACGGTTTTCGGATACCGGAAAGCCTTCTCAAGCGAGTTGTTATAAAAGTTCTGCAAAATCTCAAGGAAAGTCTTTCTTTTATCTCCTTCATCTGATCTCTTCAACCCTTTTTTAATAAACAGAAAATTAAAATAGGGTACGAGCAAAACGGCGACAAGGATTGAAACCGACAGCGCAACAAAAGTTACGATCGGAACGGTTTCGATAAATTCTCCAGCCGTTCCCGTCAGGAAAATATTCAGCGGAAAATAGGCGGCAAAAATAGCCAGGGTTGCCGTCAGGATAGGAATAAACAGTTCCCTGGCGCTGTTGATGGCCGTATGCCATGGTGAACCCCCGTGGTCGATCCGCTCCACATGGTTATCGATCACCACGATGGAATTGTCGACGATCATCCCCAGTACAACAATCAACGTAGCCAGTGACACCGTATGCAATTCAACCCCCATAAAGTACAGGATCCCCAGCGTGATCAGCACTGAGATGGGAATCGTTACGGCTGCAACGGAAGAGATCCTGAACGGAAGCAAAAGCATGGTCACCAGTATTACCGCCAGTATAGCCACAAGGAATTCTTTCATGAAATTAGTGATGGAATCGCTCACATATTTAGGCAATTCCGAAATTTTAGCCACCTGTATTTCGGCAGGGCAGCTTTGCTGGAAAACAGCCAGGGCTTTATCCACTTTTTTCCCGAATTCGACAATATTGTTACCGGGTTGCATTTCGAGCGAAAGCAGGATCGTCTTCCGGCCGTTCTGCAGGATATAGCTGTCAGGATCTTCATTCCGGCGTTCGATGGTCGCAATATCCTTGAGCCTGACAACGTTTCCCGATGGATCCGAGTAGACGATCTGTTCAGCCAGGTCTTTTTCCGAATCGAAACTTTGCGGAAGATGAACAGCCAGTTCATAATCGTCATTTTCAAGCATTCCCGCATAGTTCACCATACCGTTCAACTGGTAAGTACCCAGCAGGGACAGGGTTTTAATGTTGTATTCATTGAGCAGTTCCGGTTTGACATTGACATAGATCTTTTCTTTGTTTATACCGTAGCGTTTGATCTTCGATGTTTCAGGTATTTTCCTGCATTCTGCTTCCAGTTTTTTCAATTGCTCTTCCAGTTCCTTATAAGATTTTGAATCGGAGGAAAGGGTGATCAGTAGGGCCGATGTATCCCCGAAATCGGAATTCGCGATCAACGCGATCACGCCGGCCGGAAGGGTCATTTTCAATTCATTCAGGCCATGTTTCATTTTTGACCAGAACTGGTCTGCATTCTTTACCTTCCCGGTCAGTTCCACGAAGATGTACATCACGCCTTCCTTGGAATAGGAATAGGTTTTGGCTTTGTCGATTTCCTGGTAGCCGAAGATATAGTTCTCAACCACCCTCGTCAGTTGCTCTTCTACCTCCTGCGATGAGGCCCCGGGATAAACGCCGATGATCAATCCTTGGCGAATCGTAAACTGCGGATACTCATTTCGGGGCATTTTGATCAGTGCGACAATCCCCGTGATCATCAGGATGAAGGTGATGATCAGGACGATGTTCCGGTTCCGCATGGCGGCGCCGATGATATCTGTTTTGTGCCTTCTCATCTTACAGTTCGATTTTACAGTTTTCAGAAAGCTTATCCATACCCTCACTGACAACCAGTTGGCCTTCAGCAAGACCTCCGGTGATTTCAATCCCGGCTTTGCAGTAACGGCCGGTTTCAACAATCTTTTTGTTGACGGTCTTCCGGTCGGGATTCACCACCCAGACAAAGGTTTTTCCCTGGTCATCCGTGCTGACCGATTTTATCGGCACAACCAGGAAACTGTTGTCGGTATCCTGGAGGAGGCTCACATCGCATACCATCCCGGGCTTCAGGTCCTTTTCGGAATTTAAAGCGGAAATCTTAACCGTGTAAGTTCTTGACATTACTTCTGCCACCGGGCTGATATGGGCCACTGAACCGCTAAATTTTTTCCCGCCACATGCCGTCACCACTATAGTAGCTTCCTGACCTTCTTTTATCTTGTTGATCTCATTTTCCGGAACTGAAATCCTGACAAGTACCTTATCGAGCCTGACCAGTTCAATGGGCGCCATGGTCAGGCTGATGGATGATTGTCCCGGTTCAATATTTCTTCTCCCGACAATTCCATCCTGTGGTGCAATCAGCTTGCACTTGGCAAGGTTGTTTTCAGCCAGGTCGAGCGCTGATTTCGCCTGTTCGTAATCGGATTTCATCTCTACCCATTTGATCTCGGGCAATGATCCTTCTTCATGGACCTGCTGCAGACGGTTATAGGCATCTTCAGCCTGGCGGAATTTAACCAGTGTTGTGTTATAAATATTTCGAAGATCTGAATCGTCGAGCGTGGCCAGGACCTGGCCTTTCCTGACTTCATCCCCGATCTCGACAAATATTTTATCAACAGTACCTGCAGTCCTGAAGGTCAATGGAATGACCTGAGAGGCTTCTATTGTGCCACTGTATCCCATTTCGCGGTCTGTACCGGATAGCCCGACCGCGGCAGTCCTGATTTTTATCCCGGTGTCGTTGACGGGCTCTTTTGTTGGTTCATTCTTACATCCGGATATGGCTGCAAGCAGCATCAAGAAAACAACTATTTTTTTCATATTCCTGTTTTTAAGGGTTAATATTTTTACATACTGAACGTACGGTATGTTAATAGTCAAAAAAAAGACAATTTTTCTCTTTATTTTTTTAAGATTTTATAATATTCAAACATCTGTCTTTGAAAGGTTTCTATCGCTTCTTCCGGGGATAACTGGCGGAAAAAATTGGCTATGATGCCGACAGTAGTCGAAAAAATATTCAAAGCAACCAAATCTACATTGATATCCTGCCGGACTTCACCGTTGTTAATCCCATTGGTAAGAATGATTTTTAGTTTGCCTATAACATCGGTGAAAAACATTTCATATTCTTCGACAAACCCTGGATAATGCCTGATTGCATCGATCAGGAAAGAAACATAGTTGACCGGCGCGAATGACTCGTCGATACTGATCGTATATACGATTTTTTTCAAATGGCTTATTTCGAGGTTGATAAATTCGGCCAGTGTAGAGCTTTCTTTAATATCGACAAGGCCAATCACCTTCATGTATTTGTCGATGACCGCTCTGAAAAGATCTTCTTTATTGACAAAATGATGATAAAGCGCGCCTTTGGTCAGCCCGATCGATTCGCTGATATCACTGATGGATACGGCTTCGTAGCTTTTTGCAAGGAAAAGCTTATAAGCCTGGTCGATGATGTATTCTTTCGTATCGCTCATAATACCTACTGAACGTTCAGGATGCAAAAATAGTATATTTTTTCCGGTTTCTGACAGAAAAGCTTAAGATTTTAAATAAAAAGAGGAAGTATCAAAAGTGCTCCAACGACTAAAGCCGTTGGTTCCTAATAAGTTGCATAATTGAACCGACGGCTTCAGTCGTCGGAAGAAAATGCCCTTATTGCAGGATTAGCTTTTTCATTTCTGTGCCATTAGGTGTAACGATAGCCAGGATATAAATTCCTTTGGGAAGATTTGACAGATCAAGCTTTTCCGATTGTCCGTCCCAGGTATACTGGCCGATCATTACCCCGGTAAAGCTGTAAACACAGATCCGGTTTGATGGGCCGGCAGGTATGCCGGTGGCTGTGATTTCTACTTTACCGGTTGAAGGATTCGGGTTGACATAAATTCCGGCATAAGGCTGGCCGGGCTTATTGATCCCGGTGATGACCGGGCTGTCGGTAAATACCACCAGGTTGCAGGCCACATCCAGCACGGGATTGAAGCCGTCGTTGCAATCGTCGCAGGTAACGCCGGTCACACAATCGGGATGATTGGGATGGCAGAGGTCGACATAATCTTCAAAAAACACATAACCCAAATCAACGCCATCATCACTGATGTAGGGTGTCATGTCATAATCAAACCATTGGGCTATGGCACCCGGGCACCACCCGGCCCGGTTATGGTACCAGGTCCCGTTCTGAGGCTGGCAGCCGTCGGGATTCGGGTTGCAATCATACCAGTTATGCTGGGTAAAGGTCTCTGCGCCATTCACCCAGATATGGTGAGTCGCATCATAGAATTCAGCGGCATTGCCGGTATTGAGATCGCCCCATCCGTGACCGGTGGAAACAAGCTTGAGTTTCGCACCGAGGGCCTCCTCCGGGAATTCCATCTGCTTGTCCTCAACGGGTTGCAGGTTGGCATAGTCCCCGAAGGGGTAAACTTCATTCCACACTTCATAAACGGAACTGTACAAAAAGTCGGGTGTTCCGGCGGTATAATTCAGCTCAAGCCCCCAGTAGTAACCGTTGTCGAGGGTGCTGCAATTAAACCTGAATTCGGTCCTGCCCATCAACAAAGAAATATAATCGGTCAGGTCGATGGTGTGTGAACAGGCTTTGCTGTAAGGCGTGATGTACCGGATGATCTCGTGCCATTGTCCGTCATGTCCCTTAACATCAACACCACCCACACGGTCCCACTCACCGCATCCGCCCGGAGGGCACTTCAGGGTCAGGGTCCCGACAACCTGGTTATACGCGCCCAGGAAAGAAGGCAGATCTGCGGTAACGGTTTGAGTAATGACATTTGAATTCAGCCAGATGCTGTCGGCAGCAAGGATATCCTGGTCTGTCGCTTCAGGAACGATGTTGATGCTCACTGTTTTTTGAGCCTGTGCCCCATAGTTATTGGTGGACATGATGGTTAGCGTGTACGGCCCGTAAGCGGGCGGTGTCCACCAGGCGATGTAGTGGCCGTTATAATAACTCATGGCTGAAATATCCTGGTTATTGATTTTGAATTTTACGTTCTGAACATAAAACAATTCAGGATATGCAATGGTCGAAAATGTAGAAAGCATGATTTGTCCCAGGGCAGGTACCGGTACGTCACCGGCCAGGGGATGCCTGGGGTCGATATCGGGGACATGCGTCATGGGATCGAGCACCATGAAGGTGTTCACGACAGGATCTGCGGGATCGTACTGACCATTTCCGGGCTGGGTTGCTTCGATTTCAACCATTCCCGCATCACCGGTAAGGGTCACGGTATTCCCATCCATCGTAGCCGGTCCCGATAGAACCTCGAAGGTCACTTCAAGGCCGGATGTGGAGGAGGCTTCAATGTCAAACGGAGCATCGGTCGTCAGGTGATTGTCGATTTGTGGAAATGAAATGGCCTGGTAGCCCGGGTCCAGTTCGCCATTGAAATTGGAGGTTTCGCCGATCAGGGCAAAATTCATCAGGTCGGCATCCCTTTCTCCACTACCGATCGCACAGATCAGTTTGGTAATGCCAGTATTATCACCACCCGGATCACCCTGGTTGAATTTGTAATAGAGCTGCAGGTCTTCTTCAGTTCCGGTCAGCTCATTATCCATCATATCCTCGATCTCACTCTGGGTTAAAGCCTTCGACCAGGCGGAAACTTCATCAACCCGTCCGCCATAGACAAAATTAAATCCGCCCAGAATGCTTTTGCCAATCGCAAAAGTCACATTCTCACCCAGAAAGGTACCCGAAGCAGGACTGCTTCCACTTAATACGCCGTTGACATAAAGTTTTATGGCCGTACCATCGTAGATCCAGGCGATATGCTGCCATACCTGTGGGATGATGGTATTGGCAGGGGCCACATATTCCTGGAATCCGGCTGTGGTGACCAACCGGCATTCCATCACGCCCGTATTCAGCTGGATCAGGTAAAACTCCGCCGTTCCCGAACCGGACCTGAAGCCCATATATCCCTGGCCATAAGCCAGTTCATCGCAATAAAACCATCCGGTGATCGAAAGTGCATTGGTTCCCGAAAAATACTGTGAACCATTGGGCAACTGGACAAAATCGTCGACCCGGTCGAAATGAAGATATTGATTGGTTTGTGAATTCATCACATAAGGGTGCAGAAAGAATGCCATCAGCACCATCAAACCGAACATTAAACCTGACTTTTTCATATGATAATTTTTAATTTTTAATTCTTAATTTTTAATTGATTATGGGGTCCACCATATCTTGCTATCCGGCCCGTCACCTCCCTGATCGGCGATGGCCTGTGCGCAATTATCTGAATTATATTCGACTTCCGAAGGCGGATAAGGGAGCCTGTAATGGACCATCGGATCGCCTTCACGCGGTGTACGTCCAGTTCTCCGGGCCAGGGCATAAGCTTCCCAGGGCTGGCGGAACGCGTCGAGCCACCACTGGGTATAGATAAAATTCAGTTTTTCCTCGTCGGTAGTGGCATTCCAGCTTCCAAAATGCATCAGCACCGAAGAAGCATCCAGATCACCAGGGACATCGATCGCTTCCGGTAACCAAAGGTGGGATAGCGGCAACTGCGCGTTTCCGCAAACATTCATCCACCATTCGATTGACGTATTGATCCCGTTCATGTATTCAATATCGGCAAGGTCCTGGTCCATGGGAACGCCAATGCCCCTGAAATACGCTTCAGCTAAGATAAAATGGGTTTCTGCCCCGGTATAAATAATGATGGGAATATGATCGCCATCATAGAGCAGGAAATAGTTAAACGGAGAATAAATACAAGTTTCCCCTTTGATCGGGAATGCGCCGGCACCATCCCTGTGTGAACCATACGGGATGCCTCCTTCAGCCGGTGTACCTGTTTCGGGGTGCTGGGGATAAGGCTTCCATTCATTTTCATTATTGGTCTCAAAAAAGACATACACACGGGGATCGAAAATTCCGCTGCCATCAAGGCTGTCGTGTTCCGACACCTGGTGCCAGATATTGGATCCCATCCTGAGGTTTTTATGCTCCCTGAACGACCAGCTGACGCCTTCATTCCTGAAACCGATGGCAGCCGGCCATAAACAGGCGCTTTCAAGGACCGGTGTGATAAAATCGTATCCGTAGAATACCGGTCTGTCATTCTCAACGATATCTTTAATGATTTCGCCGGCAAGCTCCGGTTCCACTTCCGCCATCCGCATCGCATGGCGCAACCGGAGCGAATTGGCCAGTTTCCGCCACTTCATCATATCACCGTTAAAAAGTTTGTCAAATTGCATGAAGGAAGAAAACGGTTCGACGATCTGGGCCGTATCGGAAATGTTTTCATCAGCCCACTTCAAATCTTCCAGCAAGGCCATGTAAATATCCCTTTGTTTGTCGTATTTTGGACGGAGAAGGTCCAGGTTCTGAAAACCGTATCCCGCTTCCGTGTAAGGGATATCCCCAAAAAGGTCGGTCACTTTAAAGGTCTTCAGCGCAACAGTGATTTTAAGCATGGCGATCATGTTTGTCACACCCTGGGATTCTTCATAACTGCTGAATCGCTTCTGAAGCTCCCTGATCTCAGGTAGTGAGCCGTAATAATTGCTCCAGATCTCTTCTGTACCCAGCGTGAAATTTCCCCAGGCCTCTTTGGTCAGTGCGCCCAGCTGGGTTTGGTTGTAAAGGATTTCATTGTGGATGTAAAACTGCTCATTCCAGCCTAATTGCAGCTTGGAGATGACTTCGTTGAACAAAGCGCCGTCGCTGGCCGTGGTAAAGCTGCTTGGATCGGTGTTGATCTCCTCGAAATCTTTGCGGCACGAAACCAGGATCAGGATGAGCAGGATGAATATTCCGGTTGCTTTATAGTGAGTTTTCATGATCTGATGTTTCTTCTGTCCAGTGTTCATTTTATGATGTTAAAAAGATGCCGCAACGCCGAATGTAATGGATAAAGTCGCAGGCATTGAGGCCCATTCGAATCCCTGTGCATTGCCCGATCCCATGATCCCTTCAGGATTAATATTATCCGGGAGGGTGGTGTAAAAATAGAACAGGTCTCTGCCTACGACGGAAAGCGTGAGGGCCTGGAAAACCTTCGTTTTTTCGGTGATTTTTTTAGGGATTGAATATGAAAGTGAGATTTCCCTCATTTTTACCCAGGTATTTTCGATGATGCCCGGTGTTGACAGGAATTTCCCCCAGCCTCCTGCATTCGGCAGGTATTTATAATAATAATGCACGACTTTATCGTTGGGTGTCCCGTCGGCATAAACTCCATCGAGGATGATGCCGATATTCGATGTATTGCCGGCCGGATCGGTATACGGCAGGCCACCTCCTTCGCGCTCCTTCAGCGTTTCGGGGCTCTGCCCGGTTTGGAGGCCGATGACGTAAGATCCGCAGTAAATATCGCCGCCCCACTTTGTATCGATCAGGGCCGCCAGCCTGATCCCTTTGTAGATCAGCTCCGACTGCCACCCCGCGATGAAATCCGGGGATGCATTGCCGATCGGGACCCGGGTATCGGTGATCAGGTATTTGGTGCCTTCGTCGTTGACAATGGGCTGGCCGTTTTCATGGTAAACATAATCATACCCGTAAATAGTCCCGTACTCATCGCCTTCCCTGAGCGCCATAGCCGGTCCGTTCAAGCCCCAGATATCGGCCAGCGGGTATACTTCTGCATAATCGCCAAGGCTCACCACATAATTCCGGTTACGGGAAAAATTAATGCCTGATTTGACCAGGACGTTCTGTGTTTGCACCGGCACTGTATTTAATACGATTTCAAAGCCTTTGTTGGTGATCACGCCTTCATTGATCGTAATTTCGGATGAACCGGAAGAAACCGGGATCGGCAATCCGGGCAGGATCTGCGAATAGCAATACTTGTCATAATAGGTGAAATCGAAGTCGATACGGTTTTCAAACAATCCGATGTTGATTCCCACTTCCCATGAATTGACGCGCTGCGGGACCAGGTCGATGGGCGGGATGACCGAGGGGAAGGAAGCTGTCTGATCACCCCCGAATGTTCCCGAAGAATAATTGAAATCGAGCATGTACGGATCGGTATCGGTAGCCGTATGGGCCCATCCGCCCCTGAGTTTCATGAAATTGATCCAGGAAATCTTTTCCTGGATTTTGAAGGCTTCCGTAGGTATGAAACTCAGGGAGAAAGAAGGATAGAAATACGAATTGCTTTCGCTGGGAAGGGTGGATGACCAGTCGTTCCTTCCGGTAATTTCAAGGAAGATATAATCATCCCAGCCCAGGTTCAGGAAGGAATACACGGAGTTGTTCCGCTCCCGCATGATGGATTCACCGGGAATCAGATCCGCAGGGGAGTCCCCGGGATTTTCGAGGACCACTTCGCCGGCTGCATTCGTGTAGTAGGTCGGTGACGTATAATTATCGAATGTATACCGGTTCGGGAAATACCAGGTTCCTGAATGCCCCCTGATCTCGTACAGGTTATAATCCCAGCGGCTGGCGCCCAGGGTCAGACTGGCATTGAGCTTCGATTTAAAGAGTTCCTCCTTGTGAGCGGTCATCATTCCTTCAAAAATATCGGAATACGTCCGGTTCATGCTGTTGGCATAAGAGCCATCCTGCAGGCCCAGTACATCGATCGGTTTTTCTTTGGTCGTATACTGGTCAAGGTTGAAATCCCTTCCTGCCCGGCCGGTGAAACTTAGCCAGGAGGTAGCGTCATAGGTCAGGTTGATGGTTCCCAGGTACTTGTCGCGTTTCAGGACGGTATTGTTGTTGTAATAGTCCCACCAGAGCGTCGGATTAATGTACAGAAAAGGATAGCCTTCCTGCGGATTCTGGGAGCCGTCTTCATTCGCATAATTTTCCTTATCGATTAACTGATAGCTCCTGGGCCAGGAATACAGGAATCCTTTGCTGAACGAATCTTCCGATTCCCCCAGCATAGGGCTGTTCTGACGGTTATAGTTGACATAAGACATGCTCATATCAACGGCCACTTTGGAAGAAATTTTCAGGTTCGCGCCCATATTGATCGTCGTGCGGTCGAAATCACTGTTGTCGACAATAGCCTGGTTATCCTGGCGGGTAATGGAAACCCGGATGCTTCCTTTCTCATTCCCACCTGAAGCGGATAGATTGTGGGTTTGTGTGAAACCATCCCGGAAGACCGATTTGTAATTATCCGGTTGAGGCGAATAGGCCCTCATTTTGCCGTCCCACCATTTGACCATCTGGCCTTCCATCTTAGGCCCCCACGAAACGGCGGAACCGTAGTAGCCGAATTCCTCGGTCGTGGACCGCACATCGCCTTCCTGGTTGATGACCAGGTTATCCGTACCGTATATGCCCGGATACAGCAACGTGTCGCCGCTCATGGGAAAGGTAGGAGGGGTGAAGGAGATGGGGCCGCCTGCGCCGTAGGTATTTTGCATATCCCTGAACCGGCAGGGATGCACCCATTTGTAACTGTAGCTGTATGATACGCCGATACCTTCTTCTTTCCTGCCTTTTTTCGTCGTGATAAGAATAACGCCGTTGGCGCCTTTTGATCCGTAAAGGGCAGTGGCAGCGCCGCCTTTTAATACGTTGTAGGTCTCGATGTCAAGCGGATTGATATCCGAAATGGAGTTTCCCCAGTCGACACCGCGGCCGATATTTTCGAGTCCCGGGATGTTTTCCAGCGGCACATTATCCACCACGATCAGCGCCTGGTTACGTCCGCTGAGGGTGTTATTTCCACGGATGACGATTCGGGTGGAGCCGCCTTCGACACCATCGTTCTGCGAGACCTGCACCCCGGCGACGCGGCCGATGATGGCGTTGAGCACGTTGGGCGAGTTGGCCCGCACGACCAGTTCAGGCTCGATGCGCTCGGTGGAATAGCCGATTTCCCGCTCCTGCCTCTTCACACCCAGTGCAGTGACCACCACCTCCTCAAGCTGGCTGGCCGAAACAACCAGTATAATATCAATGACGGCCTGGTTACCGGCCACAATTTCCTGTGTTGTGAAACCCACGTAACTGAAGTGCAGCGTGTCTGTTGAATTGACATCCGGTAAGGAATAATTACCATCGATATCGGTAATCGTTCCTTTCAACGTTCCTTTGATCACCACGGAGACTCCCGGGATACCCGCCGGATCATCTTCCGAGGTAACTTTTCCCCGGATGGTTTTCGATTGGGAAAAAGCAATACCGGAAATGGTTGTCAGGACAACGATAAGAATCAATCTAATTCGCATAAAAAGAATACATTAAATCACAGGCCGATCATTACCGGCAAATGTGAATAAATATACAACTATTGCCATGCAATTAAGAAGATCGCTGTCATTCAGTGCAAAAATTTTTCAATGGGGTTCGCCGGCTTGTCTGTGGAAAGGGATATACGAACAGGGGATAGTCCAGTTAAATAGGGGGTTAAGACACGAAGTTCAGGGAAGCTTACACCAATAATTGTGGATTAATGTTTTATTTTATACTGGAGTGCTTCATGTAAGATGGACGCCGGATAATTATTTAATTCCAATAACTTAATCGCATTGCTTTTCAAAGGAATACCTTTATTAAGCTTAAAATCAAAAGTCATCCGATCGTCTATTATATTTTCATGAAAATAATATAAATCAAACAGATGGTCCAGCAAACCAGCTAATTCAACATCATGAGTGGATACAAATACAGTATTTTGAGAAGCAAGAAACGATAAAATGGATTTTGCTAATGCAATTCGGTCGAATGTATTCGTCCCCTTAAAGATTTCATCAATAATGAAAATGCACTTTTCTTCTTTTTGAGATTCTATGATCAATCTCTTGATAGAATCTATTTCTTGTTGAAAATAGCTCTTGCCATACAATATGTTATCGGTTATATTTATTGAAGTAGCCACTTTCTTAAAAGAGGCATTATATTGAGAAGATATCGAAGTAAATATTGTTTGAGAAAGTATTGCATTTATTCCCACAGCACGAATAAAAGTTGATTTTCCAGCCATGTTAGAACCAGTTATCAATACACTTTTATCTGATATACTTATATCATTCTCGATACAATTGTCAATTAATGGATGATAAAGTCTTTTTAAAATAATATTTGCGGAAGTATTGGTGAATTCTGGCTTGCAGTATAATTTTAAACTCTGGCGAAAGGAAGCTATTGAAATCGCAGCATCAATGACACCAATAAGTTCAAAGAAATACTTCAGCCTGGCTTTATTCTTATCAATGCTTTTGATTGCTGAATAAAAAAGGATAGGCTCCAATAAAAAAGTACCTTTAATTAATTCAAAGATTAAGAGAAATAAACTGGTCAGTTCATTACTGTCACTGTATTCATAAGATAACCAATTTGTTTTCCGCGTTATGCTATTACTTTTTAGTATTTCTTGTTTTAGCATTGGATTATCGATACAACTTAAATTTAAGTTTAATAGTTTTTTCAGTGCTCTTGTTATTCTACTAATATTCCGGAAAGAATCAATATAAGATCCGATTTTTATTTTATTGGCGTAATGAAGTATCATACAGCTGATGAATGCCATTATTAAAATCCAGATCAGATGTGGTATAAAAAAGCAAATGATTATTATAGCCAATGTGAATAAAGATAACGAAGGGTATATCCAAAAATAATGCGGTTTAGGAGGCAATTTTTCAGTAAACAATAAAGGGAAAAAAGCTAAATCTCGGTTTGTTAATTTGTTTAAAATAATTTGAACTTCAATTCTTGTGGTTGTATTTTCATTAAAATATTCAATCATATTATCAAATTTTTGCAATTCTACCAAGTTAAAATTTGGTGAATGAAGAATTTGATAAAGCTTTTGTGCACCGATTCTGCAAGTTGTAGCATCAATTCTTTTAAAAACATAATCCATATCCAGGTCAGACCATGTTTTCTCATCAACAGGATGGGGGATTTCCTGTTTGACACGTTCATAATATATTGATATTAAATCCATGTTTCTGGGGTACTCTTTAATTTTTCCCCATTGGGATTTAAAATCGTTAATCTTTTTTTGTCTAAAGCGCAGGGCAATTATTTTTATAATAGCCAGAAAAACAATTAATCCAAACGATAAAACGATTACCACCATTGGAAATTGATGACTTGACATAATGGCACCTCTAAAAAATTTGTTCCGACATAAATTTAAGTATAAAAACTTAAAGTATCATTTATTTTCCGCTTGTTATCCCTGGTTTATATGTAAAAAACAGAAAATGATATAGATAAATGAATGTTTGAGGTTCATGGACTCATTAATAGTATTTATTCAATGTGATATCAATTGTCCTTCTTTTTAAGATAAATATAGTTCTGAAAATGTTATATACACTAATGCACAAAGCAATCACTATGACAAAGCGGTCACTGCAAATGAATCTAATTAATTGTGCTACTTTGAGGTTTATATTCTAGTGTCATGTCAAGTATAATATGACGTAAATATTATTATCTTTGCCAAAAAAATTAATGTTATGGCAAAGAGCAAAATCACGTACAAAGTTACGTTAACAAAAGAAGAAAGAGTAGAACTCATGGAAATCATCAACAAGGGCACGCATACTTCGCAACGTTTCCGGAGTGCATACATTCTTCTCAATGCAGACCGTGGAGAATTCTCTGAAAGGGTAACCAATGAGGAAATGGCCAAAGTGCTTAAGATTGGTATGCGTACCATAGACAGGGTAAAGAAGCGGTTTGTGGAAGATGGTTTAGATGCAGCGCTGGATCGTAAGGGTTCTGAGCGGAAGTATTTTAGAAAAGCGGACGGGGATGTCGAAGCACATCTTATTGCGTTGAGTTGTGGAAAACCCCCTAAAGGATTTGGGAGATGGTCGTTACGACTATTGGCTGACAAGATGGTAGAGTTAAATTATGTAGAGAATATATCGCATGAAACGGTTCGAACCGTTTTAAAAAAACGCATTAAAACCGTGGAGAGTAAAAGGGTGGGCAATACCCCCAGGTAATGATAGTCAATTTGTTGCAGACATGGAACGAGTTTTGGATGTATATAAAAGACCCTATGACGAAGCCAATCCGGTAGTCTGCATGGATGAATCGCCAAAGCAGTTGATTGGAGAAACAAGAACAGGCGTGAGCATGGGACCTGGGCAGGAGCAAAGAATAGATTTTGAATATGTTCGAAAAGGAACATGTAATGTTTTTATGGCAAATGAGCCCCTGAAAGGAAAGCGAATGGTTAAAATAACCGAAAGAAAAACAAAAACAGATTGGGCAGATTTTGTGAACGACATCGCATTACAATATCCTCATGCCGAAAAAATCACGTTGGTAATGGATAATTATGCGACACATGTGTCTGGCTCTTTCTATGAAAAGTATAATCCGAAAGATGCCAAATCTCTGTGGGACCGATTTGAATTTATATATACGCCCAGACATGGATCATGGCTAAACATGGCAGAGATTGAGCTCAACGTACTTACAAAGCAATGTTTGAACAGAAGAATTGGTGAATTGCAGGAAATAAGAGAAGAGGCTGAAGCCTGGCAAAATTTTCGAAATAATAAGAATGCGAAAATAGATTGGCAATTTACTACAAAGGATGCAAGAATTAAACTAAAACGACTTTATCCGTCAATTCATGATTGACATGACACTAGTACCTAAAAGGTATAAAAAGCTTTTTAAATAACAAACGATAAAAAATTGCTTAAAAGTTTAAGTTTTAAAAATCTTGAAACTAATCTGTTATATATAAACAAAGTGACTCACATGCGGCCAAACAAAGAAAATATGCAGGTGGGAACTCAGCTAAAGGCATGCATTGATACATGCAGAGCGCAAGACAGGTTACCCATTTAGGTAAATCTGGTTGAATTTGAGCGACATGAAATAGATTGTCAAAATATGCACCCATGTCTTGATTATAACCATTCTCTTCTAAATACCTTAGATAATTACAAATTCGAGTTAGATCTAATTCAGAGTGTCCAGGAGCTCCACATTGACAATCATTCGAATCAGCCATTTCTTCTAGCTCAGGATATTTTACGACTAGTCTATTTGTTACAGATTCAATTGTATCAAGTAATTCGTTGAATTCAACTGCATTATAATCAAAAAAAGCAATAACACTCGCACTATCGTTTATACTAGCAGCAGCACAAACGCTATCAATTGAATGATTGCTGATTCTGGTCCAGAGATCAACTGTAATATCCCATAATTTGATGAAATCTTCATCATTAATGAAATTTGTATCTATTGACTGTTTCATAATTCTTGAATCTGACTCATCAATGTCTGGTGACGTGAGTCTTTCACAATTGGATAGGATTAAAAGTGTTGATAATCCCAAAATGTAGTAAATCAGGTTAAAAAAAGTCTTTGTTTTCATTGTAATAATATTTAAAGGTTAATAATAAAAGTGTAACAATGTTTTTATCGTTTGTTTTATTAACATCCTGATAATTTTAATTAACCTGATTAATTCAATAGACTTAGTAGACATTAAAATATTACCACTAATAATCAATGATTTAGCTCTTAATGCAATGCATTAGAAAGGTGAAAACTAAAAATTGCTCTATTATACATATAGTAGATCATTCAGGAAATTATACACTTTCTAATGAATTGATCAGGATTAATTCTTAACCAAGCACTCCCCAATAAAATCATTTTGACAATGAATCTTGAAGTAATCCCAAATAGGAATAGAAGAAAAAACAGCTTTTTCATATGCGCAATTTTAATGGTTAATATTCATATTATCAACATATAATACTAATCACTCAATGCCTGAACAAAGTTCAGTTCCAATAAAATTGCGGCTAGGATTTTATACCAAAGCTGAACGAATTTGCGAGAAAT
>AMWB02157652.1_pt1 | contig 33504 bp, 29 predicted proteins | sample 200311 | NCBI WGS metagenome assembly AMWB02 (sample SAMN02737377, study PRJNA173069) | bioreactor metagenome | biome: anode biofilm in microbial fuel cells | place: USA: California | collected 2010-12-16
TCGAACCTGCTACCCTCTGCTTAGAAGGCAGGGGCCGTATTTTCGGGTCTCCCCGAACATGTTCCCGTTGCAGGACAATGACTTACAGGGACAGCAAAAGCAGTATCCACGGAAAAGTCAGAGGCCCTATCGCAACGAAAAGCGGCACGGCCTCTGATCGTCACGAAAGCGTTTCCGGTTGAGTACCTCTGAATGGTCGCGGATTTCATGAACGCAAACGTACCTAGAGCCTCTGCCGTGTTCAACCAAAATCTTTCGTTTTTTTTCATTGTTGATATATTGGAATTACAAACCATATGAACGGTTCAAGCCTACAATTCAATGTTCGCGATCTCTTGGAAAAAGCGAAGCGATTACCCCGACCAAAGGTCAAGGGGGTCACGCTTTCGCTTCCCTTCGTCTCAGTGGATATCGAAATCGACGACTCCGACAAGAAAATCGCTCGTGAAGTGTTGCTTCGACTCAGAGACAAACGAGTGCTCGTAGCCAGTGAATGTTGCGATTCGTGCATTAAGAACTCTCTCGCTTCCATCCAAGACATCCGCGCTCTTCTAGTCGACAAACAGGTCGCGTTGACGGACGATAACAGCCCTCTGTTCGTCGTGTTCGACCTGATGCTACTTGGCATTCGGCAATTCCTCACTTATACGGAGAGGTTCGATCCAAACCACGACCGACAGTACTATTTCGATTCGCTTAACATCTTGAGAGAACATCTGTTGCGTTGTGTTACCGCCATCTCCGAGGCTTCAGGGGTCGAACCAAAATTCACAAATCGGATGACGTTCGATCCAAAGTGGTCAGACAAGATCTATCTCAATGATTCAGACTGAGCGACTCATCCTGCGTCAACCATTCCCGATCCATTGAGAGATTTTCCTCTCCACGTCCGTCCTGTCACCTCCATAGCGCATACGACTTTGTCCAACGATCTTCCGTCGATGAGTCCTAATATCTGTTGTGTATGGTGGTAGGGTTTCTGCGCTAAAGGGTTCACGCGTCGAGCCGTTGATGGAGAGCTTCATGTAGGTGTTGTACATGGGGAGACCGAGTAAATCGTTCGAGTTGAAGACCGGATAGAATTCTCTTGCCAACAATTCCGCGTCTTCCGAACCGCAGGTGAACGCGATGAGCGTTCCGACGTTTCCTAGTATCGCCGAAGCGAGTTGCGAAGGCAACTGAGCGATGAATTGATTGGCCATCCCCGCGATGTTCAATCGGTACTTTCGAGCTTCTGAGAGTATCGAAGGGAAATCCTCAGTCACGAACGACTGCAGTTCGTCGATGTACAGATAGAAGTCTGAGCGCCTGTCTTCAGACACTTCCGCCCGCCTGAGTGCCGCCAGATACAAGTGCGTCACCATGAGCGCACCGAGCAACGCCGAGTTGTCCTCGCCGATCTTGCCTTTGGCCAGGTTGACCAACAGGATTTTCCTTGAGTCCAGCACGTTTCGCAAATCGAGTTTCATTTTGGTCTGTCCAAGGATGTTCCGGCTCAGAGGATTCGCTAGAAATTGACCCACCTTGTTTTGAATCGGAGAAATTGTTTCCGCCCGAAATACTTTCGGGTATTGCTCATATTCCAACTTCCAGAATCTTGCTACCACCGGGTCCTTGATCCCGGCGACAACTTTTGCCCGATACCTGTCGTCGGTTAAGAGTCGGGGAACGCCGAGTAGCGTGTTACCCGGTTTTTCGAGTAGCGCAAGGATGGCGTTGCGCAAGACATATTCTAGCCGTGGCCCCCAGGAATCAGACCATATCTTTTTGAAAACCTGCACCACTCCGGACGCAACGAAATGCCGCTGCTTCGGATCGGTATTCGCCAGAACATTGAACCCTATCGGATACTCCGTGTCAGCGGGATCGAAGTATATAGTCTCATTGACTCGCCATGACGGAATGTAGTCCAGTACACGTTCCACCAAATCTCCGTGCGGATCAATTACCGCCACTCCGTTCCCGTTCCTGACGTCCTGCACGATGCAGTTCAGAAGCAATGTCGATTTTCCCATTCCGGTTTTCCCTACGATGTATGTGTGACGACGTCTGTCTTCAGGTCTTATGCCGAAAGTTCGTCTCACGTTGCGGTAATTCGTTTGTCCTAAAATGGTGATTGGCTGCTTTTGCATGAACACACCATAGCGCAAACCCCTATCCACAGTCACCGAGGAAAAGTTGCTCTCTCCGGCAATTGAGGGTTTTGGTAGCCCGAGTACGCTTGGTTCACGAAGAGCTATCACACGTTCATTCCAACAGAGCCCTTTTCCAACCAAACAAAAACACGAAAGGAGAACTCACCGTGAGTGACGGAAATGGTCTAGTCAAAACCATCGAAATCAAAGACAAGCATGGGCGGGTTATCGAGACGAAAGAGGTAGTCACTTACGCTGGCTTGCTTAACCGCGCCCATCAGGAAGGTTTGAAACAGATAAGAACAAGGCTGGTGCAAGTGCCTTCCGGCTCCAACGAAATGACTGCTATTTCACTGGCGGAAGTAGTGACTGATAAAGGGGTGTTCAGGGACTATGGCGATGCCAACCCAGGCAACGTCAATTCCCGGATCGTTCCGCATATCATCCGCATGTCGGTCACACGCGCCAAGGCAAGGGCGCTTCGCGACGCCATCAATGTCGGTGTCGTTTCCATGGAAGAACTCGGGTCCGAGTACGGCAACGGGAGCGGAAATGGCAACGGCGGAAAACCACGGAACGGTGATTCGCCGAACCACCGGCACCATGGCCATCAGGAAAGACCGAAGCAGGGCGATTCCGACAAACCCATGACCGACCATCAGCGCAAATACCTGTTTCGGCTTTTGGCCGAGCGCAGCATGAGCGAGGAGCAGGCCGAGGAATGGCTGAAAGGCGCCGCACAGTTGGACTCCATAACCAAGATCACTAAGAAACAGGCGAGCGACCTCATTGACCATTTGGTGAACGAGGCCGCGACGCCCCAGCAATCGGTCAACTGAAAGAAAGGAGATGACGTTCTATGACAAACCTGTATGACGCTCACCTGCAGTGGTTATCCAGACCACCAGATGAGCGATTTCCGGATCTCGCCGCCCTGCATGCCTTCACGAAGAGTCGGCGAGAAAACTCCAGCGAAGAAATCCGAAACCTGAACCACGTCCACTTAGCGGTGACTCCTGACGGAGCGATCGCGATGAATGGCGATACGCCTCCGGCGTATCTTACGAACTGGGCATTCACTCAACTGGCGACTGCGGTTAGTGCGCCAGCGAAGTATCTGCGGTCACTCCCTCCGGACATGGCGAAGAACTGCCTGAGCTACGGTCTGGGTATGGCTGTTGGTCGATGCAAGGTGATGATGCGCTCGCGCGTCTTTTCTCCGGCATCGTGCGAACAACTCATGACCGCGGCATTCACCGGACCCACCTACGGACGTATCTGGGATTCGGACGTTGTCGAGAGCCTCCAGCAGGCGGTCGAAGGAACGGGTTGGCATGTGCCGCCGGCGCGGCCTAACTACGGAAGCGAGAATGCCGGACTCTATGCTTCGGATCGGGATATGTTCGCGTTTCTAGTGAACGACGAGAATCCGGTAGAGATCGGCAACGCCAAACTCGGACGAGGATTCTTCATGTGGAATTCGGAAACCGGGTCGGCCACGTTCGGCCTGACTACGTTCTTGTACAACTACGTGTGCGGGAACCACATCGTCTGGGAAGCCGAGCAGGTGAATGAACTCCGGATCGTGCACCGGCATAAAGCTCCCGACCGCTTCTACCGTGATGCGATCCCGATCCTGAATCGCTTTGTCGAGAGCCGGTCACTGACAGATTCCGTGACTGATTCCATCGGAAGAGCGATGAAGCAAAAGCTCGGAACAACGATGGACGACGTCCTTGGTTGGTTCGATTCCAGGCCGTTCACGCGGCGGGAAATCGTGGCCGGATACCAAACGGGGCAGGCGGAAGGCGACGACGTGACAACCCTGTGGGGGATGGTTCAGGGTTTGACAGCTCACGCCCGAAGCTACAAACACACGGACTTGCGCGTCGATCTTGAGCGCCGGGCGGGAGCGCTTCTCAGCTAATCCGCGAATTACATATCGTTAGAGTTTTCAAACACAAAAACCAATCAAAAGAGAACATGGAAATAGGGCTCTACCAACAGGGTTGAAGGCAAAACCTTCAACCCTCCTTTTTCTTTTCTGTTTTCCATAAAACAATTAACTTTGCAACGATGTTACGAGCGGCGCTTTATGAAAGTATTGGCGTTTTTTTGTGGTAGATTTCGGATCTTCCTCGTAACTTACTGAGTGCGACCAACTTTGCGGACTTTGACAGTGCCTGGGCGGGTTGGCGAAAGTGATTGCGAATTGTCTGTATTCATCGTACCTATTCGCGATACAGCGAAGTGGATTTTTTAACGAAGTGGGTATATGAGCAAATCGGAACTCAGAATAAGAAATCAGACGACTCTTGATCCGGCAATTTTGGAGTTGCCGCAATCTCCGGACGAAACGCGACAGCGAGTAAGAAAGAGTCTGGCGCCGATTCTGACTAACGGGAAGAAGAAGAAATTGATCGTGTTCGGTTGGTATGGTGGGAAGTTTTCTCATCTCGATTGGCTCCTGCCATTACTGCCGTCTTGCCACCACTTTTGCGAGCCGTTCGCCGGCTCTGCCGCGGTCTTGCTGAATCGTGAACCGTCGCCCGTCGAAACATACAACGACATAGACGGCGAGGTCGTTAGTTTTTTTGAGGTCTTACGAAATCGCCACGAAGAACTTGTCCGTGCCATTGGGCTCACGCCGTTTTCTCGCGAAGAATTTTCCAAAGCGTGTACGCTCGATCCCGACGTCGATCCGGTCGAACGGGCCAGGCGCTTCTACGTCCGCGCCCGGCAAGTCCGAACCGGTCTGGCACAAACTGCGAGTCTCGGGCGTTGGGCGAACTGCAAGAACACATCGAGAGCAGGCATGAGCGGAGTGGTGAGCCGTTGGCTCGGCGGAGTCGAGGCATTGCCCGATATCGCCGAACGATTGTTGCGCGTCCAAATAGAGAATCGCCCTGCTCTCGAAGTGATCCGGCTCTACGACTCAAAGGAAACCCTGTTCTACTGCGACCCTCCGTACGTGCACGACACCAGAGGGGACAGCAAAGCCTACGGGTTCGAGATGAGCGACGACGAGCACAGAGAATTGGCCAGGACGTTGCATACGGTCAAAGGGAAAATCGCTTTGTCGAATTACGACTGCAAGCTGATGAACGAATTGTATACTTCCCCGCGCTGGTTCAAAACTACCGGCCCCTCCAAAACGATTCATTCGACGAAGGGCAGTAGGAGTGAAGTGCTTTGGACCAACTATGACCCGAAGAAGATTCGGACGCACGAAACCAACTCGCTTTTTACCGACAACGTATGACGCCAGAACAAATTCTCGAACGAGCATTGAAACAAGCGACTGCGGATAGAAAGCGCAGAGAGGTCAAGGACTCCAAAATCCGTGAGCGCCTAGAATATGTCTGCACGTGCATCGCGAATCGTGCCGGCGTCAGGTTGCTGATGTCATGCCTCTTGGCGAAAATCCATCAGCCCAAGGTTGATACTCGTAAACCGTATACGGAGATCGGCCCTCCCGATTCCTTTTCGGGCCGCACGTACGACGAGCGCTATCTTACGCATTTCATTAACGAGAATCAGTTGCCCTGCAACCCGACGACCGCGTTTCTCACCCCGGCCTTGCGCAACATCGACCGCCCCTTGACGACCGACGTCGAAATCGTCGGAAGACCTCGGGAAGTGTATACGCACACTCTCCAACTTTTGGATGACGTGCAAAGCGGACGAGCGAGCGCTGAAGATTTGATGGTCGATACCGTTCGGAATCTTCTTGACGTCCGGGACGACAAGCGCCACAGGATGGAAAAGCTCTTGGAAGAGCTGAGCGGCGCGAAGGGTTCGCTACCTTTATCGGCTGAGGCCGTCGTCAAGCTGATCGAGCAGCATCTTGCTTGCAAGAATTCGAGCCGACTGACGGTCTTAATCGTGGCCGCGGCGTACACCGCCGCGATGGATCGGATAGGCGAATGTTCGAAGCCGCTTCTTTCTCATAACGCTGCCGATCTGCAAACGAAGGCAATCGGCGATGTCGAGGTGTGCTTGGTCGGAGATAAAGACGTGGTGACCGCGTATGAAATGAAAATGAAGCGAGTAACGATAGATGACATCGACGCTGCAGTGCAAAAGATCATGCGTTCCAAAACCCCACTGCACAACTATATCTTTATCACGACGGAGCCGATTGACGCACAAGTCGCCGACTACGCGAAGACTTTCTACGAAAAGACCGGCGGCACCGAGATCGTCATTCTCGATTGCATCGGATTCTTGAGACACTTTCTCCATTTCTTTCACCGCTTGCGGATGGAGTTTCTCGATTGCTATCAGAATTTGGTTCTCACCGAACCGGATTCAGCGGTCGGTCAACCACTGAAGGAAGCGTTTTTGACGCTTCGGAAGGCAGCCGAGTCTGAATGAACAGTGGGGGGACGCTCCGCAGCGATATTGATCTGGCGATCAATCACCTCAAGGGAGTCGACGGGGTTATTGCGGACCTCATCGTTCAGTTTGGAAAGTGTCAGTTGGTACGACGCAGGAACAGCTTTGAAGCTCTCGTTCGTATCGTCATCGGTCAGCAGTTGTCCGGTTCGGCGGCGGCCGCGATCTTCGGACGCGTGAAAACGCTCGCTCCTGCCAGAACACTTACCCCCGAACTTCTCCTGGATACCGGCGTACCGGACTTACGGAATCTTGGCGTGTCCGAATTCAAGGCGTCAACCATCCATCGACTCGCGAACGCCGTGCAGTCGAGAGAAATAGATTTCCGAAAGCTCAGTTCACTGCCCGACGAGAACGTGATTGAGTCGCTGACACAGTTCAAGGGATTCGGTCCGTGGAGCGCGCGGATGTATCTCATTTTCGTTCTGCATCGCCCTGATATCTTCCCGACAGAGGACGCCGGAATTCTGGGCGCGATTCGGAAGTTGTATCGCATCGATTCACGCTCAAAACGAATTCACGTTGTCGGGGATAGATGGCGACCGTATCGTTCGGTCGCTTGCTGGTATCTTTGGAAATACGTGGATTCAAATCGGAATTAGATGTTGATGTGGAGGAGTTATAGATGAATTCGCACGCGTACTTTTGGAGCAATTTCGAAGAAGTTGTCGGCGACATTGGGTCGGTCGCAATGTCCGGTCCTACCAAAACTGGCACGGCTACGCGGGAGGAAGATGACCAAGATAAGGAAATGTGCTCAAGTGCCGCAATCCCTCGTGAGACCGTCCTTTCGCGCACAAAGACCGTCACCGAAACGCGCGAAGAGTTAGATCAAGATGAACCCTGCGCGCGACTCAGTTCAATTCCCAGATCATCGCAAGCTTACAAAACAGTTACATTCACTAGGACCCGTGAAGAGGACGATCAGGATGAACGTTGTGTAGGGGCCGCCTCAATGCCAAGAGAATAGAAACTTATGACCAAGAGTGTTGTGCTCATTCTAAGTAATTCGGGCGACGCAACCTCTGATTTTTTGCAGGGAGAACTGATTGCTGCAGGAATACCTGTCGAACGATTCAATACTGATACTGAACTTCACGAGGTAGGGTTTGATTACTCTGTCGCCAGCGGCCCTACCCTACGCTGGTCTTCGACTTCTCTCACTCCTGATGACATCAGAGCAATAATCCTTAGACGGCCAAAAGCCTTCACACTTCCGGAAGGAATCGATAGGTTTCATGGCAAACACCTGGCAACTGAGTGGGCAGAATTCTGTGAAGGATTTCTTGCGCACATAGATCCAAACCTTTGGATTAATCATCCATCGCGCAATTTCGCAGCATCTCATAAACTTGAACAGCTTACCCGAGCTCAGCGACTGGGCTTTCGTGTCCCGGAGACCATTGCGACTAACGCACCCAAGAATGCGATCCAGTTTGCTAACAAGCATGGAGAGGTGGTAGTAAAGCCAATTGCCAGCGGCTACATCGAGCGAGACGATCTCTCAGAGGACTCCTCCATCTATACTTCCCTCGTTACCAAGAATCAGTTTCATCTATTTGAGCAGATCGTCACCTGCCCAGTACTGATTCAAGAACGATTGGAAAAGGTCGTTGACGTCAGACTGACAATGGTCGACGGACAGATGTCTGCCGTAGCATTGAAGGCCGCAGACGAGGCTGGGCGGCAGCGGCTTGATATCAGAAGAAATATCATGTCTGATGTTGCATATAGTATCGTTGAAGTTCCGACACCGGTGCAGTCCGCGGCACGGCGGTTGATGGAGTACTACAAATTGCGCTTTGCGGCACTTGACTTGGCTGTAGTACGGGATGATGACTGGGTATTCTTAGAAGTGAACCCGAATGGTCAGTGGGCTTGGCTTGATATCGAGGCAAACGCCGGAATAGCATCTTTGTTCACTAAGTCCCTTTTCGGAACATTGAAATAGAAGAGATCGCAGGTGCTAATGACCATGAGTAAGGTAATTGATAGAGCTGAAAATGTCGCACGTCTAGTACTAGACGTCGTAGTGTATCTATTGCTATACGTGTTCAATCCCGGTCATACATTTGCTGAGGTTCGTCAACGCAAAATGACTCGCAGCAGCCCTAGATACGGCACTGACTTTCTGGATACTGTGGTGGAGCACAATCGAGATTTGTGTTATGAACACGCAAAGGAACTTCTGGCAACCGAGGATGCCAGGCGTCAAGTAATAGACGACAAGAGCAAAGTGCTTCTGACTGTGGGCGCATTACTTGTGACAGCAAATGCAGTACTGCTGACAACGGTCGGTTGGTATTGGCTTGCACTGATACCCACATTGTTCATATTCATCGCTGTGTTTCTTGTGCTCGTTTATTTTCGAATGGCAAGCATCGGATTCGTCGATTTGACAACGATTGATTGGAGTAAACCTCACTCTGAAACCAAGATAGCATTGAGTCGGGAGTTGTTGGCAGCCGCAAACCACTTGGAGCCACAGAATTCCTTCAGAGCAGGGATATATCGTTGCGCTCTAAGGTCAATGATCGGTGGATTGCTGATTCTTGCCCCATGTTTCTTGGGCGCGCGGCTTCTTTCAAAATCGAGTGACGATTCTGCGCTTCGGTTTCTTGAGTCACATCAGATATTACGCGATGCGCTGACCGGTCCACAAGGACCTCAAGGCGAACCGGGGCCACGTGGAGCACAAGGCCCGCAAGGGCAGTCCATAATACAGACAGCACAGGACTCCACTCAGAAGCAACCGTCTTCAAATCGCTGACGATAGGAGTGCTGGATTGTCACATACAGTTGATGTATCGTAGGGTAAGAAGAGATCGAAATGACTAACCTGATTGAAGGTATCAGATAACACATATGCCTAGGAAGCGACAATTTAATATACCTCAGCCTGCGCTGGTAAAGATCGACTTCAATCGATTTCGCGTGCTAAATCCGAATTCGCAAAATGCCTTTGAGGACCTTTGCTATTTTCTTTTCTGTCGAAAGTATCGCGCCTCTGAGGGACTGTTCAAGAATAGGAATCAAGCCGGTCTCGAATCTGAACCGGTTACTAAGGGCAAAGATACAATAGGCTGGCAAGCAAAGCATTTTGACCACACCATTGACCATGCTAGTATCATCGACAGTCTCGAAAAGGCAAAGGAGAGGCACTCAAGACTTACAAAAGTAGTTCTCTACTTCAATATAGCGGTGTCCGAAAGTTCTAAGAAGGCTGGCGGCAAATCGGAGAAACGTAAGGCAATTGAGGACACTGCTAAGAAGCTAGGAATCAGTCTCGATTGGTTCGTACCCAGCAATTTCCAAATTGTGTTGAACAGGCCGGAGAACCTAGACCTGGCTCAACTCTACTTTGGAGCTGCAGACGAATTGGGATTTATTCGAAGCAGTGTAATTCCAAGGGTACAAACATTTCTGCGAAGCCGAGAGTACCTTACACTTCCCGTAACTGCAGAGGGCAAAGTCGTTTCACGGTATGGTGCTCGAATTATACAATCCAAATCAAGAACATTCTTGATCATCGGGCAACCAGGTTGTGGCAAGAGTATTTTGATGCATGAGCTTCTCAGAGAGCTCGGCGGGCTAGGCAAACCCACGTCTGCCGAAATGATAAAAGCCCTTGTTAAGAACGGCGCCGTCCCGATGCTGATCAATCTGAAGGACTGCGCAAGTGCTAGCTTAGAGGACTTAATTAGGAAGAGGCAACAGGACGCAAACGTGAGAGGGCACCAGTTGGGTTTTGTCTACCTGCTTGACGGTCTTGACGAGCTAAGTGGGGAGAACGCAGATCAAATACTTTCCTACATTCGATCCTTGGAGAATCAGCAGAACACCAAGAAGATTGTGTTATCCTGCCGTTCGGGAAACGCAAATAGGATTCGCGCTCGGGGCTACCTGCCGAATATCGTGGAGTGGCAATTCGGAGCGCTGTCGTCCAAGGACATTGATCGATATTTTGCCGTCAAAACTGAGAAGGGAAAAAGCCTAGCGCTTGGGAAATTGCGCACACAAAACGCCAAGTTGCTGTCGGAGATAAGAGACATTCTCCTTGTCAGTCTTTTGTGGAATACCATTGAGAAACTCGATGAGACCAGCACGATAGCAGATGTTCTGCAGCTACAGATTGACCATTTGCTCAGAAGCATGGATCACCGGAAGAATATTGAGAGCCTAAATGTACTGGACGACAAGGCGGAACGAATCGTCGAACTGAATCAAGAAATAGCTTTCACGTTTCAGACTATGGAGCAGTACCGTTTCTCGCGCGACCATTTGCAGGATATTGTGCTACGTCTCTTTCCGAAAATTGATTATCGATCCGCTAACGAACTTCTCGATTACCAAAGCAACCTTTTCTTCGAAACCAATTATGCGGGCGGCACAACGGCCTCGAGCTTTGTTTACCGACATCGGCGATTGCAGGAATTCTTCCTCGCTCAACGCCTCATGACTGAGTACGAAAAAGCCCCGACGGTCTTAAGAACGCGAGACATACTTTCAAATAGGGACTTCCTTGAGGGGTTGCTTCTTCCGTACATGCGCCGTCAATATGAACGACGCCAAGACCTAATCGGACTTCTCGATTTGAATTTGCTTGACGTGTATCTTGGAAGACATCGAGGTTTCGGCGTGGACGATGCATATTACCTGACGTCCACCGAGTTCATTCCAGCCTTGGCCCGACAGCAGGCAATTTTGCTCGATCAATTCTTGTACGGTGAAGGTATCGGGGTCGCAAGAACAATAGAAGTTGATCTAGCGGCGCTGGATGCAAAGTTCTCGGCTTGGCATAAAGACCCCAAAGGTTACGGGCCAGCAGGATACTTGTCCTCGGTCTGGGAAGAAGGTGTGGGCGCACTTCTGGAACACATTGCAGTACTCTGGAAAGCTGGCAAGTGTGACCTGGCGAAAACGCTTGTCAACAATCTCGATGCTGTTACGAAGAGGTACGAGAAACAACGATTTTTCGAAAAGGTAGCAGAACATCATAAGCCGAGAGATCCTTACTGGAAATATTGGGAACAGTTCATGTTTCTGCTTGTCGTTATAAGGCAGAGCGATCCCAAAAAGATATTGGATAAGCTGGTTCGCGAGAACTACTGGCCCCCAGAGCACAAACCAGTTACGGTTCCAGGCGAGGAAGAAGGCAATGAAAAGCTGTTCAAGGGATATGGCAGAGTAGTGTTGCGCTATGGTCCCGCATCGTTGCTCAGCGAACTGATTGATTACAGTGATTTGGAGTTTACCTATCTTCTGGACATTCTATCGACTCCCGAGTTTCTGTCTCAAATAAAGAATGAGAGCCTTCTCTCAGAGATAGCCAAAGAATTGAAACGTCGCAAGATTGCGGTTACTGCCGATAGTTTGTCGATTGTGTTTTTCAAAACACTTGTCGGGATTAGGCTGTCAAAGACCGACCGGACGACGATTGAGAATACTAAGAAGCAACTCTTGGAAGAAGAGAGAATGGAGTGGCGCTTCCGAGAGGTCGCGACGAAATTCGCAATCGTATCCTTTGCTCTTGGGGAAAATGGTGCTGATACCATGAGACCCGATCCAAAGAGCACCTTTCGATATTACAATGAGCTGGCTCTTTATGCCGGCCTATTCGCATCACTCGTCGCAGTCTTGAGGGGCCAAAGGACGCTAGCCCAAACGGTTACAGACTATATCAGTTATTGCCAGCATCATAACGAACGATCGTATAGCTATAATTACTTGAGAACTCAAATTGGTCAGTTGTGGGCGTTTCTATTTATAGCGTCATCTCCTCAATCAGTGGGAGACCTCATTGGCATCAAACACCGACTGCTAAAGGCCACAACCCAGCTCAATGCGCGTGACTTCCTATACGCACTATGCTTTGCTGACCCGACGCTCTTTGACCGGATTGTCAATGAGAGTGATCTAATTGAGATTGAATCCCGTGTCCAGAGGACAGATGAGCACCAGTCATTGGTCAACGAGTGCTTTGCCCTCTCGATGTTCTACGCGCGCCTTAATCAGGACAAATCACGCACCTACTTCATTCGGGGGATGACCGACAGTATACTACGCCACGGTTGGCGCAAGGACTCTCTCGTCAGCTATGACTTGGTTGAATCCCTTGAGATATTGTGGCGAAACAATTGGGAAACACGAGATAGACTTGTTGCTTTGACAAACGAGGTATTTGACCTAACAGTGCGCGTCACACAAATTACTGACGGTAAGGGTACCTGGCAGGGACCCTATAACGTTGTCGAGGCCGTCGCGAAATACGACCTGGAATTAGCCGAGTCGCTTAAGGGGCGTCTCTTAAATACCGACCGAGACCAGGGAGTCAACAATCGGGTTATAACGTCAGTCCTGCTCGCAAAAGTGCAGCTCGGCATAGATGTTCAAGAGATAGAAAAGGGGATGAATCAATTTCGGTTGATTCGCGATTACGAAGGCAAGCCACGCCCCGATAGCTATGAGCAACGACTCAAGGTCTATGTCGCACTGGCTGAATCGACCTCCTATCTCGAAACTGAGCGCGGGGCTGCCTTCCTGAAGGCGTATGAATTGGTGGACGCTGCTCTGACTGGGCAAGTTGAGTACTTCTTGAACGATAGCTATTTCCGTGAATTAAAGAACCGGTATCTTCGACTCTGTGAAAAGTACGGCAAGACCCCGAACGTGACTATTGGTCCAGAAGAGAAGAGAGATTCTACGCCAATTATGTCTGAGGATGAGTTCCAAACTCAACTTCGGAAAGCCAACTCGAAGGCAAAGGTGCTGACGCTCTATAAGAAGTTACAAAAATATGAGAACCACATCGTGTTGTCTCGCCAAGATACTTGGCAGTTGTTGGTCGAGCAGACGTTTAAGGTAATGCACAACATCCAGCCATTTATTCGAATGCTGCAGGAGTACAGCTATCCCCATATGGATTTCTACACGACCAACTCGCAGTTTCTGCATTTCGGCCTTGCCGCGGCTCTATCCAATCCGGAAATGAGACCAGAGGCAGTCGAGCATTGTAAGAGACATACGGGTCATGGTGGATTCAGTAATATGATTAAGGTATGTGAAGTAATGGGAGACAGCCGAATGGCCCGAAAGACGTTCAGCAGATTCCTGCAATTGTGTCACTTCCTTGTGGAGTAGGGGTAGTTAAGAACACCCCGGGCGGCGAGCGCCGGGGGTGTGGTTAAAGTCTTAAAGAGAAATAATTGTTACTTCAGAAGAAGCGTCTTCTTGGAGCTTGCGACACCGCGAGCTTCAATCCAGTAGAGACTTGGAACCGACCTGTATGGCTATCATGCTTCATTTGCTGTAAGATGAAGAAATCGGAGGGGATATCCATATATTTCAATGCAGCAAATAGAGAAAGTCTTGGCAATCGCCAAGAAATACAATTTGTACCCACAGCCACCACGGGTAACTGTTGCCCCATCTGATCCCGAAATCGATCTTGAGGGGAATCGATATGTCAATTATGCATCCAACAATTACTTGGGCCTTGCGAACCACCCCGAGGTCAAGACTGCGGTCATACAGGCCATAGGGCAATACGGCGTCGGGACCTGTGCTTCCCGGATGGCAATTGGCAACACCGTAGCCCACCTTGAGTTTGAACAGCGTCTGAGTGCCTTCATTGGTGTCGAGGACGCAGTGGTCACCTCAAGCGGCTACCTCACGAACGTAGGAGTTATCCCCGCAGTCATGGATAGGGCATTTCTCTTTGATCGAAAGATGAAGAAGCAAATTGACTACGGGGTCATCCTCAGCGACGAAAAGAACCACTCAAGCATCGTAGACGGCATTCGGCTTTCCCATGCCGAACGGGTTATCTACCGACACGCAGACATGGCGGACCTTGAGCAGAAAATCAGGCCATACAAGAATCGTCGCAAGCTCATCGTTTCCGATGCTGTTTTTAGTGTTGACGGCGACATCGCACCGCTTAGCGGACTTGTCCGAATCAAGGACAAATATGACGCGTTGCTTATGCTCGACGAGGCACACTCCTTTGGCGTTTTAGGCACACACGGTCGCGGCATTGCCGAGCATTACGGACTGGCCCCGGAGTCTGTCGATATCAACATGGGAACGCTGAGTAAGGCACTTGGATCCGTCGGTGGGTACATTGCGGGAAAGAAAGCATTAGTCGGTTTCGTACGTGCAGCCGCTTCTCCCTTTGTACTCACGGCAGGTCCTCTTGCACCGGCTCTCGCGGCAGGCGCAACCAAAGCAATTGAAATTCTCGAACGCGACCCGGAGATAGTCGAACGATTGTGGGACAACGTGCGCGCGGTCAAACGAGGACTCGACGAACTCCACATAAAGTATCGCTCCGGCAGTCAGATTATCATGATTCCAGTCGGCGACGAGCGCAAGCTCGTTGAGGTATCGAAAGAACTGAAAGACAAAGGCGTGTTAGTATCGGGTATGCGCTGGCCAGCTGTTCCATGGGGCGACTCTCGTATCAGGCTGTCCGTCATCGCAACTCACTCCGATGCTCACATAATCAAATTGCTTCAGGCCTTGCAGGAGATTAAGGGGCAGATAATGAAATAAGCTATGGTCGCGGCCATCATCGCCCTAGTCGCAGTCCTCAGTTTCATTCTCGGCGCTGTATCACTGAAGAGCAGGGATCGCGTCCGCTTTTCGTTTAGCATCTTTTCTTTCGTAGTTGCTGCATGGGTACTAGCCAACTTCGTATTTCAGGTGTCTGGCAACAAGAGTCTTGTGCGAAGCCTCTACGCGCTCGGTGCGCTCGCGATCTGTGCCGGTCTCATTTTCGCATTTAACTTCGTTTTCAAACGCATCCACCCTGCGATAATTGTTATCGTGTCGCTGGTCGGCATAGTGAACTTCTATCTCTCGCTAGTTACCGATCTGGTTATCATGGACGTGGACCAGGTGTATACGACTGGGTACAAGGCCGAAACCGGGCCGTACTTTCTCGTCTATTCCTTGTTCATCGTGGCTGGCGTGCTCACGTTTTTTGGCGTTACTCTATACCAGAGGCGACGAGCGGAAGGAGTCAAGCGCAACCAAATAGGTTGGATCATGACTGGGTTCGGACTATTCGGGCTTGTTACCGCGGTGGTCAGCTTCGTGCTTCCTTTGTTCGGCGTGTGGAACTTGACGTCGTTTGACAGCCCGAGCGCGATCTTTTTCGTTCTGGCTTCGTTCTACGCCATTACGCGGTATCGACTCCTCGATTTGCGCATTGTCATTCGTAAGTCGTTCTTCTACTTCATGTTGGCCGTGTTCGTGTTTCTTGTCTATTACCTCAACGTCTATCTGGACCAGAGAGTATTCGGGGGCCAGTTTTCGGTCGGCGCATATCTCTCTGCGGTCGTGATCGCTCCGCTCTTTCTCTTTGGCTTCTCATATCTTAGCCGTTTGCTCCAAAAGTTTGCCAACAAGTATTTCTTCACGGGTCTCTATGATCCGCAGGAGACAATAAAGGAATTCGCGGACAGGATTTCTCAGACTATCAAACTAGACGGTGTCGCGACCGTGATCATCGAAACGATTCAAAATGCGCTTCGAGTCGACAGTGTCGCAGTCGCATTGCGTGAACCATCGCATGCCGGGACGTTCTCCATTATCCAGGCAAAGGGATTTGCGCCGAATAGCATTCAAACACTGAACTCATCAGAAGTGATTCTGAAATACTCGCAAAGGACCCGGCAGCCGATTGTCATCGAAGAAATGATCGCGTCAGCGAAGGACACGGAGAACAATAGACGCTCCGAAGCGTTTCGCGTCTTGGCACGAGTCGGAGTTGCTGCCGTACTGCCGCTTGCCTTGAAAGATCGGGTCAATAGTATCGTGGTCATCGGAAAGAAGGCGACAAAAGAAGCGTACACCAAAGGTGATATCGCGCTGTTAGGTACGCTCGCCAATCAGGCATCGGTCGCCGTGGAGAACGCCAGACTGTATAACTCCATGGAAGCAATTGTTGCCGAACAGACCAGAGATATCCAAGACAAAAACGAACACCTAAAAGAACTTCTGAAGATGAAGTCGGAATTTCTATCGATCGCATCGCACCAATTGCGAACTCCGCTCACTGCAGTTCGGGGGCTACTTGCGATGCAGGCGGACGGTGATCTTGATCAATTGCCGCAGGAGCAGCGGCGTGAGGAACAGCGGCACATGTTGGCCGCTGCAAACCACCTGAACAATATCGTCAACGATCTTTTGGACGCCATGGAACTTGAGGGCGGACAATTGAAACTGACGTACCAGCCCACGGATCTTGCGAAGCTAGTCGAGGAAGCTATCGAAGAATTGAAGCCCGACTATGACAAGAAGGGGTTGACTCTCTCGCTTACCAAACCGAAGAAGGGATTTCCGAAAGTAGAAGCTGAACCAAAATACCTACTTGAGGCCATCATGGACGTTATCGATAACGCCGAGAAATATACCAACAAAGGCGGCGTGACCGTTACGCTTGCCGTTTTCGGTGAACAAGCAACTATTGCCGTAAAGGACACAGGCATCGGTATCCCGAAGTCCGATTTCCCGCGCTTGTTCAAGAAGTTTTCTCGCGGCGAGCAGTCAGCGTTTCAGCACGCCAACGGCTCTGGCCTAGGACTCTTCATTATTCGCAACATCATGCACCAGCACCACGGCGAAGTATCCATTGCGAGCGATGGAGAAGGCAAAGGAACCACTGTCACCCTTACCCTACCGCTTCGCCAACTGCCATCGACGCAAGCGGCTTAATCAATATTTCTATGGATCCCAAGAACGCTACAATTCTACTCATCGAAGACGATGCACTGCTCTATGACATGTACAAGATTAAGTTCGACTTAGCTAAACTTCATCTTAAGGTCGCCCACGGCGGATACGAAGGACTGGCATCGGCCAAGAAGAATAAGCCGGACCTCATTCTCCTCGACATCAGGATGGACGACCTCGACGGATTTGAAGTGCTCAAGCGGCTGAAAGCCGATCCCTCCTTATCGACCATTCCTGTCTATATGCTCACGAATATGGGCGAAAAGGACAATGCCCAGAAAGGAAGGTCGCTCGGGGCCGAGGGGTATATCATGAAGGCGAAAATCTTGCCCAACGATCTCATGTCCTTGGTCACTGCTCGGATTAGTAATATGAAATAGCCTATGCCATACAAAGACCGTCCGAGAGTCCTTCTCATCGACGATGACATCGAATTGATCAATATGTACAATCTGAAGTTTCAGGTTGACGGCACTATGGAGTTTCTGACCGCACGAACTCCGGGTATGGGAATCGATATCGCCGAGCATGTCCAGCCGCAACTTATTCTCCTGGACTTGGTGCTGCCCAAGTCAGATAAATCATTCGGTGTACTGAATCAGGACGTCGGCTTCCACATCCTTGAACTGTTGAAAAGCAATCCACGTACGAAGAAGATTCCAGTGGTGATATTCACAAACCTTGACGAACGTACGAAAGACAATGCCGAGAGAGCCAAGAACATAGGTGCTTTTGATTATTGGGTGAAGGCGAACTTCCAACCCAACCAAGTAATTCGAAGAACCCAAGAGATCTTGGGGTTGGCCATCGGAAGTCGTTAATGGCAATATCACAGTCCAATCTTCAGTCAGATGGACAATAATACACCCCCAGCGTGGAACGCCAGGGGTGCGGTTAAGATTCGTTAGGAGTTATTTTAGAAGCAGCATCTTCTTGGTCTGAATCGCATCGGTAGTAGTGATTCGGTACAAGTAGATGCCAGAGGAATACCGACTCGCATCCCACATAACGGAATGGTCGCCAGCTTCCTGCTTCTCATCCACCAGCACAGCGACTCTCTGCCCGAGAATATTGTAGACGTCGATCTTCACATCCGTTGCAGCAGGGAGACTGTAGCTGATCACCGTCATTGGATTGAACGGATTTGGGTAGTTCTGGTTGAGAGTGAACTGCTCTGGTTTGGCGGGGTTGTCACCGGCGACTGTCGCCTTTGGTATTCCATTGCTGTAGTCGTAGAAACGACCTGAAAGCAGGAAATACGTCTTGTTCAGACAGAATCCGTCCGATGCCCACCATCCGTTGGATCCTTGATAGTCAAAGGCCGAGCCAGTCGATAGAAATACGTGCAACTTGGTTTCGCAAGTGCTGTATCGGTATGCCAAGACGATATCCTCCTTGGTATCGCTGTCAAAATACCCGACCTGAGCCTGCTTCACATTGGTTGCTGTATACCCAGTAGAACGCCACCATCCATTGGAACCAGAATACTGAAATGCCGATCCGGTGGAGAGAAATGTGTGAATCCCCGTCTCACCCGATCCGTAGTCATAGACCGTCGCAATATCATCTTTGCCGTTGTCGTCGAAATCGCCGGCAACCGCTTTGATAATATTCTGGGCCTGATAACCATCAACCGTGATCCATCCGGTTGAACCTTGATAACTCAACGTCGTGCCGGTAGACAGCCACACATGGATCCGAATTCGGTACTTGTCGATTGACGGGATATAGCCATAATCGTAGATCGTGGCGATATCATCCTTGTGCCCGTCACCGTCAAAGTCGCCGCCAAGCATGGCAACAACATTGGCAGTGTTGTATCCGGATTCCACAGCCCACCAGCCAGAAGGACCCTGATAGCTGAACGAAGAGCCAGTCGATGCCCAAATGTGGATTCGAGCCCCGGTCCCCGGATAGTGATATAAGGCTGCCAGGTCATCTCGTCCGTTGTTTGTGACATCGACCGAGACAAATCCAACGACTGAGTCTGTATTGTACCCCGATCCAACACTCCACCAACCACCTGAACCCTGATAGTCGAATGAGGTTCCGGTAGACAGGAAAGCATGAATCCGGGCTTCCGTTCCGGGGTAATCGTAGAGTGAGGCCAAGTCGGTCAACCCATCCTCATCAAAATCGCCAGCGGCTACCCATTCGATGGTTGGTGCATCATAACCAGCGGATGACCACCAAGCAGACTGTTGATATACGAACTCTTCCTCGTACCCGTCGGTCAACCAAGGATAGATCTTGGTCGTGTTGTCGGCATAGTCGTAGAAGCACGCGAGATCTGAGAATGAAGGGTTCGTGACATTTACCAAGAAGTGCATTTCGCCCCAGCCCGGAATGAGTTGGCCGTCCGAATGCGAATGGTTGGGGCGAAAGTAAACCTCGTGGATGCCGGGTGTAGCGTCATTCGGCACACGCCCAGTGAAAGTAAACGTTGCAACGTTCCCTGGAAGGACCACGGTTTCGACCATCTTGCATGGGGACATCATGTTGAGCCAGCTTGAGTGATAGAGAAAGCTCTCACAAAGAGCGCCTCCAGATGTTACTGACTTCAACTCAACATAGTGTTGCGGAAAGTGGTCTGGATCGTTGTACCATGCAGTCTTGCTGTCGTTGCGAAACCTGACAGTGAAATTATAGGTAGAGCCGGGTAGAAGCGGCACTACACTTGAAGGAGTCTGCGATGAAAAGCTGGTCCGGAACTCGCCGTAGATGAAACCTGATGCTGTCCCCGCATTATATGTGTAATTGTGAAGGCAATCCCAAGTCTGGTAACCCATCTCTGATACGTAGAAAGAACCGTTAGGATTGGCAGTCTCCACATACGCGACATGTCCATACGGAGGGAACATGCTGTTGAAGCACGCAATGCTTCCCGTAGCAGGCCCCGTTCCAGTTGGAATGTTATTAGATTGAGCTCCAGACAACCAGTTGGCCGCGTTTCCGTAATGAGGTAAATCGGGTCTCATCGACCACGCCCACCAAACGCAGTTACCGGTCGTGTAACACAGGTAGGTGTTGTTGGGAGAATTGAAATTGCAGCAGTCCTCTTCAGCAAATGAGCTGGACCAGGCTACAACGGCAATAACAGCAATTAAGAGCATTGATCTGAGCATTGCATACCTCCTTGTAGAGATTAAATTGTTAACGTGCTTTTTGTCTGATTCAGGGAAGAGTCACGCTATCTAGTATAGCGGCGGTTGTTGCTAATTCGTCAGTGTCTCGCAGATCCAGGGAACTCAACTCAGGCTGAGATAGATTTCCGGACCCTACGTTGGCACTTATGTCATATCCGGATACGGAAATGTAGGTTGTTGACGCAAATGGAAAGTAGAATACTTCTTTGACACGATTATCAAGAACTAGGTTCCATGTTTGGACGGATTCGTCGGCCAGAAAACGATTTTCTCCAGCGACTGGATTACCTGCACCAATTCCCGATCGGTAGTAAGTTGTCCCTTTGTCCGTACTTTTCTTAACACCAAGAACTAGGTGAAAGCGCTTCTCAGGGCTATAGAAAATGGTGTATCTGATAGGAAGTTCGTATGCTCCTGTCGTGTCATTCGTGATATTTATATCTTCGTATGTCCAATCATTTGGATACCTCACTTTGTATCCATAGTCCGCGTTGGTATATGTGCGCCACTCTGAAGTGTCAGTTGATGAGTTTGTGTTTGTCACACTGTTTGTATTCGTCGCGGAATTAGCGTTAGTGGACGCATTCGTATTCGAATGTGCAACTGTGTTGGTATTCGAATTGTTATTCGCATTCACACCGACATTCGCATTGTGGGATGTATTCGAGTTCGTTGAATCGGATTTGCTCAAGTAGTAGTATGCCCCGCCCGCAATTGCGAGGATGACGACTACCAAGATTACCCAATAGATTGCGCGTGATTTGCCCACTCCTGCGGGCGTGATTGATTCATCCATATAATAAGGATAGTTAGCTGATCTATATTGGCATCCTGGCACCCCTTCGTAGTGCCGTCAAGACTCGCCATGCTGGCCTGGCTGTATCTACGGAAAGTTGCCTTCAGGAGCACGTTTTCCTCACTTCTCACCTTGACGATCATGCGTAATGATTGACGTATGGCTACCGGAATAACATTCGAAACGAGAAGCGCCAAAGACGTTGACTTAAAACGTGATGCGATGAAAGCGGCGGCGGCTCAGTTTGCAGATATTATCTATCAGTGGATATGGCACCGGGAGAAGCAATTGAAGACTAGGCAGCCTTGCTCGTCTGCAAGCAACTTAGCCCCGTGCGAATCTCGCGGAGCAACGTCAGAACCTGTTGGAAGTATCCGATATTCTTTGTGAGGTTGAGAAAATCATCAGTGGAGCAATTGTTGCTTCCACCGGCAACATTCGGGCGTTTCTGTGGACGATTAAGCTCATGGCTGGGACCCCACTCGGTTCTTAATCGAACTATTGATCCGCTTGAGGCCCGAGCGAGGTAATCGCCTCCGCGAATCGCGGGAGAGCGTCTTGGACGGACTGCTTCGGGGGTGTTAAATATTCTGAGCCGTGAACCGGTCAAGGCCCTAAAGACAGGTGTCGGAACAGCGGCGACGATATCACTACCTGATACGTCAAATCGCTCCCAAGCGAGTTTGAGTAGAAGCCTTTTCAAGTACTCCGGTGCTTGCTGGTAGCGTTCCCCAATAGAACTCGCGAACGTGACAACTTCTTTCATAACATCTAGGTTGATGTCATTTTGCAGGTCATTATCGGCGAGACGGTGTTTGACCGTATCGAGATCGGACTTGAGATGAGTTTTCAACCGGAGAAACTCTGTGTCGTCGAGTATGCCATCAAGCCATTTACGCTCAATGTGAGCGAGCCGTGATTCCAAGGCCGTTTTCTGATTGGTGAGCGCACTACGTACTTCAAGAAAGCTCTTTCGGTCCTTCACTGTCCTATCGGACAAAGACGATATCGTTTCTTTGACCAAGTCCGGGCTTAACGAGAGGGAATCAAATAGAGCAGAAACCTGCTGTTCGATTAAGGCAGTTCGCCCAGCCGGCTGGCATCCACCTCTTTTGTGACAGCGGTAGTAGTCGGCTTTCTTCAGAAGGTGGGTCTCGCCGATCAGGCGCCCACCGCATGTCACACAGAAAAGGTATCCTCGGAGCAGAAAATCGTGTTGACGTCTCCGGCTTTGGTTCCCGCTATGTCCTCTCATTACCGCTTGGACTGCCCGGAAGAGGCCTTCATCGACGAGTGGCTGGTGAATGCCTTTGGTCGTTACCTCTCCCCATTTGACAACGCCGAAATAGAATGGATTCTGCAGGATCGTGAGCACTTTGCTAACGTGAAGCTTCTTCTGATTACGAGAGCGTAGCCCCAGACCGTACATGAATTCTCCCAGCTCATGAGCAGAGTAGTTTCCAGTCGCGTAGAGTTCAAACATCCGCTTAACGAGCGGTGCAACTGTTTCATCGACTTCAACGACGCGGTTCTGACCTTCCGGTCCATTGCCGACATTTGTGTAGCCAAGAGGAGCAAGCGCGGGCCACCCGCCTTTCCGCACTTTTTCCTCAAGTCCTTTCATAGTCTTGCGAGAAGTAATGTCTGACTGAAATTGATTTACACTTGCGATTATGGTGTCGATCATGTGTCCTTCAGCGCTATCTTCAAGCATCGGCTGCGAAACTGAGATGAGGTGAGCACCTGCTTTCTTCAGAATCGCTCTAATGGACAAATGGTCCTGTGTATTTCGCGCAAGTCGGTCAGTGTCTTGCACGAACAATGCTTTGATCGTCTGGTCAGATTGGCAGCGGGCCAACGCATCTTGTAGACCCGGGCGATGCATGTTTGTAGCACTGCGACCGGGATCTTTGAACACGGACACGACCTCAAACCCTTTTTCGTTCGCCATTTTGCGGCAGAGGAATTCCTGTGCCGCAAGTGAATGATGGCCGTCTTGGGCTTGTTCTTCTGTTGAAACTCTGGAGTAGATTATGGCTCTCTGCATATGAGTCGAATTATTGAATCATTTTGGGCACAACTTGGCTAACTAGACAAACGGTACACTACTCGAACATTTTCAAGCTTACCCGACGACCAGTTGCTGTCTATGAGGAAAATGTGCCCTTCAAAGCAACTTCCATCCAGGACGCGTCTGAAGAAAACTGATTGACAATCCATTGTGAGTGTCCTACTTTTGGTGAAGTGGGACGCAACTGCTGACGTCTAATCTCTTATTCCTCAGTATATTAGCCTAATCGTTCGCTACGCCTTCTGTCAAGTCGCACTCTTTCAGTGCAGCCCACCCAACTCCGTTCTCAAGTTTCATCATCATTTAAGCCTATGAACGCGAAACAAATGAGCGATGCTTCGCTCTCTGCTCCAAATCACGGCTTTGATCCGACTGTCTCACTTCACCAAGAATGGGACTGATTGGCCGTGCGATGCACGCGCTTTTCGAATTGCAGACTTCCTTAAACCGCAATCCTCATCCCAAGCGAGATCGAATGAAAATGTGTTTCCAGTTGCGGAATGGCGAATACAGCCTGTCGGCAGACCAAGTGAAACTGCTCATCGAAGCGCAGAACAACACCCGCGACCGCACTCTGGTTAGGTTGCTCGCAGAAACCGGAATTCGACGTAGCGAGGCGGCAAATCTGAAAACCGAGGACATTGATTTCGATCAGCGCACTATCGTCGTTCGCAACGGCAAAGGCGGAAAGACGAGAATCGTGCCGATCACATCGACGCTCGCCATAGAGTTGCGCCAAATACGAGTTCCGGAATCCGACGTTTGTCTCTTCAGATCGCGCCAAGCGACCGGACTTTCTCCGAGACAAATCAATCGCATCGTGGCGCAAGCGGGGCAAGTAGCCGGAGTCCAATCACCGAATCCGAGTCGTCGTCAGGTGACGTGCCACCTACTCCGCCACACGTTCGCGCGGCTGTGGAAAGCGCAGGGCGGAAGTATAGAGTCGTTATCGAAAATCCTCGGCCACAGTTCGGTGAAGACGACCTGGGACGTGTACGGTACGGAGAGCCTAACTGACGTCAGTCGCAACTACGACAAAACCATCGAACAGATGTACGGCGGGTGAATCAGGTGACCCGTCGCAAAGTGATACCCTAAGGCAAGGAGCACAGTCCATGAAGCATCGATTAGTTCAGCTACTGCTCTTGGCATTGGTCGCGACGATAGCGATCACGTGTAGCAAGAGCGACAATGGCCCAAGCGGTCCCTCGACTCCCGCGGATACCACGTCACCGTATGTGACAGGAATAAGTCCGGACAGCAACAACTTCAATGTCACTCCCACGGCGCACCTTTTGGTCACGGTTTCCGAAGATCTCAACGCCACCAGTGTTACGCGAAGCTCGGTCGTCCTTTCGGGAGGCGGGGCCGATACGGTTACGACTACGCTCTCGGTTTTAGGCAATGTCATAACCGTCACGCCGACGGCATCACTTCTGAATGCCGGGCTGTACCAACTCGATATCACGCAAGCAGTCGAAGACAAAGCTGGTAACGCGCTTCGTGAGTCCATGCGAATGACGTTCGGCATCGAGCCGTACACCGCGACAGCATCGGGCGCATGGGTGCGCCGTATCCGTTCAGGCTACATGTCTCCGGACGTGAGCTTATCGTCAGTGATCGTGAAGCAAGACGGGTCAATCGCTGTTGCCGGTGCCGCGGATGACGGGATGTACACCGCCGCGTTGAGCGCAACGGGTGAAGTGTCATGGATTCGGAAATCATACGCCACTACCGGCGCTGCCTTGGTCAGTTCCGACCTTTTTGAACGCCAGGACGGATTCTTGGTTGGCTGTGCCACGAGCGGGCTATCGCCGAATGCCGGACTCGTGTATGGAGCGTTGCAACTCGGAACTCCGGCTTTCAACTACAGCTACACGGGTCAGTCCTGGGCGCAGCTGCATTCCATCATCCAGACGGCAAGCTACGGAGCAGCGGGGTGCGGAGTTGCAGGAGCACCGGGGGCGAAAGCGTATCTCGTGAAAACGACACCATACGGCGGACCTGTTTGGCAGCGATACTTGGGTACAGGGGAATGCAGGGGGCACGGACTCGTGGCCGCCGGTACCGGTTTTCTTCTCTGTGGTTCGCAGGGCGTTTCACCGGCTACTGGCTTGGTTATAAAGACTAACGACACCGGCGTGACAGTGTGGGAACATACGTATGGACCGGCCTCATTTGAAGACATCGTGTCTTTGACCGGTGGCTTGTTCGCGATTGCGGGAACGACGTCAGCCAATCACATCGTGGTAGTCGCAATTGACTCGTCGGGAACTGAGCAGTGGCGTACCGATATCGGAGCAGGGACCGGCCATGCGTTGGCCGCGCTGACGGACGGCGGCTGTGTGGTTACCGGCGAGGCCAGTGGCAAAGTCGTTTTGGCAAAATTGTCGTCAAGCGGTGTGCTCACATGGCGGCGAGACTTAATCGATGGCAGCGGTCATTCGGTCGCGGTGGCAGCAGACGGTTATGTCATTGCAGTCGGACCAAGGGTATTCACGACCGACAAGACATACGTCATGAAAACCGACCTAAGCGGAAATCTCTAGTTCAGGGTGTGGAAGGCTTGGGGATAACCACGGCTTGTCAGTTCGGTTTTTGTACGGTACAGTGGACGGACACCTATGGACTCTCCACTTACCCCAAAACAAAAACGCGTCCTTGATAGCATTCGTCTATACAACAAGATGAAGGGCTTCATGCCGTCGATTCGGGACCTGACCAAACTCACGAAATCCGCGCTCGGAACGGTGCACGGACATATGCAGACCCTCGAAAAGAAGGGGTGGATTTCAACAGACGGTTCTTCCCGTGGCATTCGCTTGATCGAGACCGTGAGCGACAGTACGGACGCAGTAGCGGTGCCGATCGTGGGGACAATTGCGGCAGGTGAACCCATCGAAGCAATCGAGGTCAAGGAAGACCCGCTGACCCTTTCGCGCAAAGCTGCAAGTCCAGGCTCTTTTGCACTCAGGGTCAAAGGCGACAGCATGATTGAGGATCATATTTGCAGCGGCGATATCGTGGTGGTGAAGCCGCAAGCCGTTGTGCCGAATGGCGAAATTGCCGTTGCCCTACTGGACGACGGAACTGCGACCTTGAAGAGAGTCTTCAAGGAGCGAAACAGAATTCGCCTGCAGCCGGCGAACGCGACCATGAAGCCGATTTACGTTTCCAGACTTCGTATTCAAGGGAAAGTGTCCGCAGTTCTTCGACTTCACAAGGGTTGATCGTTCCACGACATCAATAAAAAAGGAGTCGGTTTCCCGACTCCGTGATGAATGCGGTGTGGAGGGGGGAGGGGGAATCCACGACCAGAATCCAATTCGAAATATAGGAGGTATCAGGAATCCGCAAAGAGAAATTTCGTGTTTTTTCGCACCTCTCGTTTTTTGCTCCACATGTTCGGTTTTTGTTCGGTAGCCCGTATTTACGGTCTCTTCTACCGCTTTTTCCTCCCCACTATCCACAGCAAGTTGCTCTCTCCGGCAATTGAGCCAATTCGGCGACTCGAATACCATCATCAGTACCACCTATGACTTCGCACGCACCAAAGAAACATCGCAACGCGATCCGCCAATACAGACGGCGCAAAGTGTTGCGCCTCTACGAGGTCGCCCACTACGCCAATCTTTCGAGTCGAGCGCACTTGTCCCATTGGGAACGCGGACGGAAACTTCCGACTCTCACTAACGCACTAAAGCTCTCCGCCATCCTCCAGTGCCCGATTGAAATCCTGTTCCTCGATTTGTTCAACTCGGTTCGACGCGACGTATCCGAACGAAAACATTTACCCATTAAGAAACCACTATGACCATACCAGACAATCTCCCGTTCGAGCCGCGGTCCGCTAACGACGATCTCGCGATGGAAATCGCCCGAGCGTTCTCCGATACGGTTCGTCTCTCGCTGTATCGCGAGGCCTGTTCCGCCTACGGCCATACCATCGTGTATCGCGCGTTCCGGGAAGCCATGGCCGTTCCCATAGAGCGAGTCAGGAGTTCACGACGCGCCATCTTCTTCTTCATTCTCAAATCATATGACCGAAAAAATTAACTTACTCGCCATCGATCCGGGCTTACGAGAAATGGGCTACGCTCACTTTCTCGGTGACGAACTTCTGGATCAAAACGTGAAGTCGCTTCGGCGACCGGGAGGTCGAGAAAATCGACTCACCGTCTTTGAGCGCGTACTCAAGACGCTGGCCGCTGAAAAGGACCCTGCGGTAATCGCAATCGAGAAGAACAGCTTTCACCAGGCACGACATAACTTGTCTCTGCTTATCGCAATCCAGCGAGTCAAGTCACTTTGTCGAAAGCGCAATATCCGGCTGTATGAATTCGCTCCGAACACGATCAAGAAGGTCGTGACCGATGACGGCCACGCGACGAAACGCATGGTCGCCAAAGTTCTCTGCTTAGCGTATCCCGACCTGAAGGTGCACCTTAGCGCCAAGCGGCAGTGGCAGGAGCGGTACTACCAAAACTTGTTCGACGCCGTCGCTTGTGGCGTGACCTATCTCAAACTCAGCAATGACAATAGACTTTTCGAATATGAACATTAGGCGGGTTACAAGATCCAAGCTTAAGCCCATAATTCTCACCGACCGAGATCGTGACATTCTGGGCCAGGTGGCGAAGTACCGAGTGCTTTCGACCGACCAGCTTCAGGCGCTTTGCTTCCCCTCGGTTCACCGGGCGAGAAAGCGGCTTCGGGCGCTCTGGCTCCACGGATATCTGAAACGCCACGAAAGACCGGTCAGAATGGGTCTGGGAAGCTCGCAGGCGCTCTATTCTTCGACTCCGAAGGGACAGGCCTTAGTTCCCCAAGACTCCGGACAGGAGCCGTTTCTGGCTTCGAAGCTTCCCTTGAGCGAACACAGCCAAGCCATCACTCAGTTTCGAGTGATCTTCGAGACGGCGCTGAAGCGGTTTCCGGGCCTCAAGGTAGCTTTATGGCGGCAGGATCGGGGTTTGGGGATGACCGCCGAGATCGACACTAATAAAGGAGGGAAAAAGGTGGTTGTGCTGCCTGACGCCCTGTTTGCCTTCCGGGTCGACGGCAGGGACTACTGCTACTGCCTCGAAATCGACCGGGGATCGACTGATTTGGGTCGGATTCAAACTAAACTTCTTGCCTACCTCCAAATCTGGCAGGACAGAATTGTAACTGCCAAGTTCGGCTTCAGGTCGTTTCGATTGCTGTTCGTGACGACTTCAGCGGCCAGAGCAAGACGGATTCTTGATCGACTGTCTGCCCCCATCTTCCGAAACCGGAGATTGGATGTCCTGTTAGTGGCGACGTTCGATGATTACTCGTTGCAGCAACCGGCAAAGTTGATTGACTCGATTTGGCAAACCCTCGATGCGAACTTGCTCACCGTTTCGGTTTGTCCGTTTCCGGTCTCTCTCACTTCGAAGCTCCCGACCGCGCCAGGTAAACCACCAGTGCGCGGGCCAGACGCCGGATGCTAGCTCACGGTACCCATGGGCCCGGCGGACTAAGGGTTTCCTTATCTGCCGGGTGCGGGAGCGCACAACAACATATATCAATGAATCAAATCAGAATGTGATTTGGAAGGATTGGGCGGGAGGGTTCGGTAGACCAGTCGATTGAGACTGGTCTAGTTGGGCGGCTGCGCCGGACGCAGGTTGCGGCGCTGCAACGAGTTTTGCCGGTTGGGGTGTAGAAAGCCGGAATACAGCCGATATACGGGGAGTATACACGACGAAAATACAGGCAAAGAACATGAATGCAACACCCTATACCATCGTGGCAATTCTCATTGCTGTGCCCATTGGGTTGTTCATCGGGTACCTCCGCTTTTACAAAGACCGGAAGGCGTACCTGGAGAGAGTTCAGGCGGAACAGAAGGCCAAGGTCGACTATCGAGCCCTAGAGTGCAGGACTGAAGTCGAACGATTCAAACAAACCTACGCCTATCTAGGACAATTGCCCATCCCGGAAGCACGGATTCACGACATGATTATGAACGGGGCTGGGCCATCGGATATCAACCAGCTGTTGCGGGAATGTCTTCACGTCCCGGGTTTCATCAACCTGGGGACAACTTCGGACAAGCCGTGGGGCGTCCTCCTTCCCCCGGATCTTCGGGATACCCACGTATACATCGTCGGCAAGTCAGGGTCGGGAAAAACCAATTTCATGCGCCACATGATTCGCCAGGACCTGGAAGCCGGCAACGGTATCGGCGTGCTGGCTCCGGAATACGAAATGCTGAACGAAGAAATCCTGCCTTTCATTCCGGAAAACCGGATACGGGATGTCATCTATTTCAACCCGGAAGATTTGGAATGCCCGGTCGTCTTCAATCCGTTGCACCGCGAGCAGGATGAGGATGTTGACTTGTTGGTGGATGAGACCTTTACCATCCTCCAGCGCGTCATCGGAGACGGCGGCCCCCGCATGGACGAAATTTTGCGGAACGCGTTGTATGCCCTGATCGAACGGCCAGGGTCGACACTACTCGACATCGAGCCGCTACTGGACCGGAACAACGCTTCGTTCAGGAATGAGGTGTTACGAGCTATCGACAACGACATCACTATCCGGTTCTTCACCGAAACGTATCCCCTCATGCAGAAGGACGCACATCTACCGGTGATCAACCGCATCGGCAAAGTGTTGAGGTCACAATTCGTTCGGAATTGTTTGTGCCCGCCTTCGGATGCCGCCATCGATCGCGCCGCAGTATCGAAGCGGTTGCTCGACATACGGAAGGCTATGGATACGGGGAAGATCTTGCTCTTTAACTTGTCGGATGGTCGGCTCGGAACTGGTGCCAGCCAACTTATCGGACAATTGATCGTATCTAAATTCCAAACGGCGACCATGAGCAGGGCCGACGTAACGCAAGAGGAACGTCGTCCGTTTTATTTGTATCTGGACGAATTCCAAAACTTTTGCGGCACGGCAGCGGAATCGTACGCGAAGATATTTTCTCGCGCCAGAAAATATCACTTAGGGCTGATTCTCGCCCATCAGCAAACGCACCAGATACCGCCGTCGCTTCTAAAAGAAATCTTGGGAAGCGTTTCGACGATCATGAGTTTCCGGGTGTCACACTCGGATGCCGTTCGCTTGGTGAAGGAGCTTGGAGTCGGGTACCTAAACCCAGACCAAACCGCAGATGACGCCGCGCACCTGCTGACGAACCTTGAGCGTGGCACATGTATCGGACGCATTGAAAACTACACATCGCATATTCGGGTACCCTTGGTCGACAAAGCCTCGGGTGACGGCAGCAGAACACACGTGGTGACCTTAAGCCGCGAGACCTACGGGATACCGAGAAGGGGGCAGACGCCCGAGAGTCTGCAAGGTCCGCCGAACGAACGTCCACCTGACCCGCTCTCTGACCTCGACGCCGGGAAGATTTGGGAATGAAGTCACCTGTATTCAAATTCACGGAACGGGACGGTGAACTACTGGTGGACCTGTACAAGCATCGGTATCTATCCGTATCTCAGCTTCAGCGGTTGCATTTTCCTTCGATCCAAACGACGTATCGACGCATGCGCCTGTTGAAAGGCGCAGGGCTCGTCCAAACATTCAACGTCGCGAACATCGATGAGTCGATCTTCACGCTCGCCTCACGCGGCATGGACAAGCTCGCGGAAACCATCGGGGTCGAACGGAAAGATCTGAAGTGGAACGATGCCCAGTCGAAACCCAAAGACTATTACTTCATGCGGCACTTTCTCGCGATCAACGACTTTCGCATCACCTTGCGACAAGCGTGTTGGGCGTCGGGTGTTCGCCTGCTCGGATTCATCCCCGACTATTACGGCGAGCGCAGCGACAGCGGCAACGTTCAAAAATACATTAAGGACATTGTCATCGACAAGAGCGCAACGAAGGACTCGGTATCGCATACGCCGGACGGTGTGTTCGCGCTCGAAGCAAAGGGCAAGGCCGCATTGTTTTTCTTGGAAGTCGACCGAGGCACAGAAGTTATTTCCGATCCGAAGGCAGGCGTGCTGAAGGCGTTGAAGTTCTACGCCGCGTATCTCTTGGATGGAAAGTACCAACGATTCGCGAAAGACTTCGAGACCGAGGCGTTCAAAGGATTTCGGGTTCTTATGGTTACCACGACTCGCGAACGCGTTCTGAATATCAGAGCTGCCTGCAAGACGTTGGACGTGCCTGCCAAGGCGAAGCAGTTTCTGTGGCTCTCAGGCGAAGAACTGCATGAGAAATCGATCTTCGGACCGGTTTGGGTATCTGCGGATGCTGACGACCGCACGACCTATCGTATATTCTAACAGCCGCCTACTGGCTACCGCGCGAATTTGTTGCTCGTGATAACGAATCGAAAACGATAAAACCCACGTGCTGCGTGAATCGAGCCGTCGTCCTGGTACAAGTTCACCCCGAACGATAGTTGCTGGCGTTTTGTAGCTTGATACCCAACTCCTTCCGACGCCAAGTGAGCCAGACCGTCGATCACGATTTGCGGCGCTCCATAGAAACTGTACGGATTCATCACCCCGGTAGAGCGAAACATCTCTTCCATCATCACATAGTACGGAGAACCATCTTCGCTGAGCGTGAGGTAGCCGCCGTACTTGGCGACTTTGAATCGCCGCGAGTCCTTGTTTTGAATTCGGGCCACTGGCAACTCGACTCCGATGGGCGTCACTTGGAGGCCATAGACCCATTTGCCTTTTGGTATCTCAAGGTTAGTGGCCGAACATATGCGGGTCAACGGGATATCCACCACGAAGGTTGTGTCGTTTTCTTTGCGAACGTTGAGGTATGGAACGTTAGGGGTTACGACAAAGTAGTTCAGACGCTTGGTCATATCTTCTGGGCTGAGGATATTAATGGAAAGCGCGCCGTCGATTCTCCACAGGACCATCAAGGCGATGAAGATGATTGCTGACCACGCGACGCCTTTGAAGACTGCCGGAGCGTACACTTCGGATGGAAGCGCAGTTTCCGGTCTCATGGCGTCGGAATTGATAGTGAAGGTCAGGGGATGCGGCGACCTCAGTTTGTTTATGTTAGAGACCACAAACCGCCAGATAGACAGCGCTATTGCTTTCAGGTACTGCGCCGCGGACTGTGAATTCGATGCGCTATTCGCTTGTCGCGCTTTGTATATGTCTTCCCATGAGTCGTATTTCATAACCGTATCGCGTTTGAAGGACTGAACTTGTTATAGGTATCAACCATATCTTGCGTGCTCATGTGCAAATAATTCTGTGTCACCACAAGCGACGTGTGCCCGAGAATCTTTTGCAGGATCACCGGTGAACCACCTTGCCGGATGAAATAGGTAGCGGCGCTGTGCCGGATGAGGTGAGGGTAAATGGAAACGCCGACTTTCTTTCCGATATCCTGGATGATTTTGTGACAATGCCTTGACGTGATTACATCACCATCGCGCTGACAGAATACCAAGTCACCCTGGATATCTTGCCGCCAGCGGTTGAGGTAGAAGTGAAGCATCTTCACTGTCTTTGCACCAACCGGCACCTGGCGTTCTTTCCGGCCCTTGCCATAGACCTTGATGAGTCCGGATCGAAGATCGACGTCGCCGACCTTAAGGGTGATTAGTTCTTCTTTGCGGATCATGGCATCCCAGAATATCATTACCATGGAGAGATTCCGGTACCCTTCAAAGGTATTGCGGTTTAAGGACTGAAGAATCTGTCCGATTTGCTCGGGAGAGATGACGGGTTTGATCCGCTTCGAGGACTTAATGAGTTTCAGCTTGTGAGCGGGATTGGGTTTGGTCCAGAAGCCTTCTTCTTCGAGGTAGGTGAAGAAGCGGCGGTACACTCTGATCCGGCCGTTGACCGTTTCATCGGATACTACCCCGATCAAAGACATGAGATATTCCTGCAGGTGAGCTTTAGTCACCTGTTCGATGTCGACGCTTTTGCCCTCCAAGTATCTTGCGAGATAACCCAGTCGTTCTGCGTACACGCTGAGTGTCCGTGGGGCCAGGTTTCTGATCTTGCATCCGAAAACAAACGCGTCGACGTATGTTTTCCAGTTCTTGCCCACCTTGAATGCATCGACTGTTTCATACAATCGCTTGAGATGATCTTCCATGACATCCTCCGGTCAGAGGCCCTTTTGGCCATTTCTGACGACGTTTTTCGTTTAGGCTGTCGATGGAAGTCATTGTCTACTGCGGGATTAAGTACCCCCGGCAGGACTCGAACCTGCTACCCTCTGCTTAGAAGGCAG
>AMWB02149068.1_pt1 | contig 33479 bp, 27 predicted proteins | sample 200311 | NCBI WGS metagenome assembly AMWB02 (sample SAMN02737377, study PRJNA173069) | bioreactor metagenome | biome: anode biofilm in microbial fuel cells | place: USA: California | collected 2010-12-16
AGAAACCCAGCCCCCGGTTTGTTCCACTCTCCATCACATCGACCAGATTGTCGGAGAGCTGCCGGTAGCGTTGCCAGGCGTAACATAGCAAGTAGAGATGGGTCTGATCCGCTTTGAGATTACGCAAGTCGTGGACGGTATAGAAATTCGCCAGACTCGCGTAGTAGAGCAGGTTCTGCTGCGAGACGCCGAGCTTGGGCAGCAGCGCCTTGGCGATCCGGTGCAACGGTTCCAGCAAAGCGCGCTTCTCGCGTTCGTGGGCCATCTGACGCCAGCCGAAACTCTTGGCATCCTGCTTGAGCGCTGCCAGTTGCGACAGGGTGTCATCACGCACCAGGAGCTGGGCCAGCGCAGCCTGGGCCTCGTTGTCCAGCGCTTCGGCCAATAGGCCGCCCAAGCGCCGACGTTCGGTGGACAGTGTTTCGCTGACCAGCTCTTGCAGGGTAGTATAGCCGGGCCGGATGATCTTGTGTTCGTTGAGCCAGACTATCAGCTCAGCGGCCACGAATCCCGGCGTCACATCCCGCCTCACGATCTGCGTTGCCTGCTGCCCGAGTTGCGGCAGGAAGTCGGCCGTCCACAACCGGTAGCCAAACAGCCCGGGGACCCGCTCGCGCTGGATGTAGTGCTCATGCTTAGTAATCTGTTTGCGCTCGAAAGCCTCGCCGTGGAAATACCGACTCAGCACGAAAGCGCAATCATCCTCGACCTCGTTCCAGTCGAAGCGGAAGAAGGCATGCTTGGCCTTGAAATAACCGATCTGCAAGACGCAATAGATCTGGGCATGGAGGCCGGGCCGACTGCTGGCAAACGCCAGTTCTGTTTCGGACAGCGCCAGGTACTCCAATCGCTGCGCATCGTTGAAATCCGGCAGGCCGTACAAGGCTTCCTGCTCGGCATTCGACAATACGGTCAAACGCTCACTTTTGGCGCTCATTGTGACGACGCTCCACGCGGTCCTGCCCAACCGACCCGCGCGAGTGTTTCGATCAAAATGGTTCGCTTGACGCCGAAGTTGCGACACACAGCCGCCTTGGACATGCCACCCTCAAGCGCGGCAATGATCGCATCCAGTTTCTCATTGGCAATGGCGAGTGGTCGTCCGCCGATTCGGCCGCGCTGCCTAGCGGCGGTTAAACCAGCAACGACGCGTTCCTGGATCAAGGCGCGCTCGTACTGTGCGAGCGCGCCAAAAACATGAAAGAAAATCTCGCCGGACGGCGTGCTGGTATCCATGTTCTCGGTGAGGGAACGAAAGGCTACCCGTTTTTCCCGCAATCCGTTCACAATGGAAATCAAATATCCCAGTGATCGACCAAGGCGATCCAGTTCAAACACATCGTCGGGATTGACATACTCAAGCGCCTCTCTCAGTCCAGTTCGATCATCCCTGGCTCCCGAAGCGCGGTCCTCGAAAATATTTCTGGCATCAACCCCAGCTTTCAGGAGTGCATCGCGCTGCAGGTCAGTGCTCTGTCGATCCGAATCCGACGAAACCCACATATAGCCGATCAACATATACGGAAAACCTCCTTCTTGATCTTTCCGCACAATATAAATTTCCGACAGAGTTTTTCGCACAAAAAAGAGGCTTAAATTCCATTTTTTTTGTTACCGGTCAGATACCTGTAGGAAAACGCTTGTTTTTCGCACTCTCATGTATTAACAATGTTGCAACATATGCGTCGGCAAGGTATAATAGGATCAACAGAAGATAACAAGGAGGTGTATACAATGCATGTAATCGTGAAGAAGTGGGGCAATAGCGCATCGGTGCGCATTCCCGTTGCTATTATGAAAGCTGTCAGCCTGAGCCTGGACGAAACCGTGGACGTGCGCGAGGAAGGCGGGCGCATCGTCATTGAACCGGTACGGAGTAGGAAAGAATACGATCTTGCACAACTTTTGGCTGGCATTACTCCTGAAAACCTGCACGACGAAGTTGATTACGGCCCGGCAGTCGGCAAGGAGGCGTTTTAATGGTTCGTCGCTACGTTCCTGAAGCCGGCGATATTGTATGGCTGCATTTTGATCCTCAAGCCGGCCATGAGCAGGCTGGCCATAGGCCGGCACTGGTTCTCAGTCCATCGATGTATAACGGAAAGACCAACCTGATGCTTTGTTGTCCTATGACGACACAGATCAAGGGGTACCCGTTTGAGGTGTTGATTGCCGGCGACCGTCCGAGTGCGGCGCTGGCCGATCAAGTTAAGAGCCTTGATTGGGTTGTACGCAAGGCCAGTCGTAAAGGAATGGTTTCATCTTCTGAACTGACCGAAGTGAAAGCAAAAATTTTTTCTCTCATCGGAAATCTGTGAGGAAAAAGAAGGATGCTCGGCCTATAGGTGTTGGGTTTACCCGTGGACGGAATTTTCGGCGGTTCCGGCTTACAACCCCATTTATGATTGCTTGTCACTACAAATAGCGCCCGTGACCGCAGGGCATTTCCGAAAAACTCATAGAACGACCTTCGAAACTGTTCTCCCTTATTTCACAGGATCGAACGTTTGCCGTAGCCCATTTTCCAGGGAAGTTTGAGGAACCCAACCCGTTTGACTGCTCAATAGATTATTATCAGAAACCCAGTTTGCATGAATTAACTCCCGTACCTTGCCGGGAGTGAGCATTGGCGAGCCGCCGAAAATATTTGCAAGCAAGAGATTCACCGATGCTATCATCTTAACAAAAGGGATCGGAATATTTGTCCTGATTATTGAGTTGCCCCGCAAACTTTCAACCGTAGCTATAATCTCCTGCCATGAATAACCGTTCTGGTGGCCATCATGCAACTCGTAAAATTGTTGCGAGTGTTTACCATTATCCAGCCAGCAAATTATTGCGTTAACCAAATCCTCAATGTAGAGGAGTGAGACTCGGTTTTTGTCGGAGCCGATCAAAGGAGCTATCCCTCTGAACATCCATTGGAAAAGTGGCGCCATTTCGCGGTCCCCGGGTCCGTATACAGCCGACGGTCTCAGGACCCCCCAAAACATATCCCCTGAATAAGTGACCAGTGCCTCTTCACCCTTTAGTTTGCTCGCTGCATAATGTGAGAGATGGGGTTCACGAGCGGCAAGAGAGGAAACCAATAAAAAACGAGGTGTCGGGTTTTGCTGAGCGGCTGCCTTAACTAATTGGGCAACACCATCAACATTGACCCTGTCGAAATCATTCTGTACAGCACCACGTACAGCACCAGCACAATGAACTATCGCATCTGCACCGGCAACTAACCGTTGAAGACTTTCGAAGTTTTCCAGGTCACCTGTAACCCACTCAACCTCAATATCTTTCGGACGCTTATGATATGAGGCTGAACGAACCAGCGCGCGAATATGCCGTTCGGGGCATCTCAGCCGTTTCGCTAATACTCCGCCGATGAATCCCGTCGCTCCAGTAATGACAATTGTGCGTGACATAAACTTTTCAATATATACTCAATATGGCAGAACCATGAATCCATGGCTATGTCAGCCGTTTAAATGACCGAAGTGATTCAGGTAAAATAAATACAGAATAGTTTTTGCAACATCATCAATAATTGGGTTTACCGTGAATGGCTGCAGAGAACAGCTGACAACACAGGAACTGCATCTTCTTCTATCATATTTTGCTCAACTGTTTTCTGCTGCAGATAATCATTTTTTGTTGCGTGGCGGGATGGCTTTCCTGATGTAGTACGCGTTAAGGTGTTGCGGGACACCAATTCTATGAGACAGTCAATGCCAAGTTCCTGGCGGATTGTTCGGTCTAATCGGTTTACCAGGCCAAGACGCTTCTGTTTGTCAGTTTCCCTACATTCGACCATCACAATGGCCTGTTCCTCTCCATACTGATCTGGAACAAAAAAGGCCATCGCATCCCCTGTTCTTATACCAGTTTGGCTCTCTGCAAGATACTCGATATCTTGCGGCCAGATATTACGGCCCTTTATGATGATCATATCCTTTAAACGTCCGGTAACAACTATATCAGACCCTACCTGATAGGCTATGTCACCTGTATTGAGCCAACCGTCTGAAGAGAGAACTTCGCGGGTGGCGTCAATATCTCCAAAATAGCCAGACATTACACTTGGTCCACGCAGATACAGAGTACCACATTGTCTCTCAGGAAGGATTTCACCCTCGCTATCTCGAATTTCAAATTCATAGCCAGGCATTAATCCACCGCAATTTACAAAGGAATTAATCAAGCCATTGCCTTTATGCAGAAGAGGATCGGCGGGTATTGCTTTTTGATGTTCGGCAAGTTGAACCGAATCAATGCGGTCGACCATCACTCCTTTATCAAGAGGCCCAAAACATACGGCCAGAGAGCATTCTGCCATTCCATAACAGGGAAGAAACGCACTGGAATCAAAACCACTTGGCGCAAGTTTTTTGGCAAAAAAGTCTAGTGCTTCTGTGCGAATCAGTTCGGCGCCAACACCAGCCACACGCCAACTACTTAAATCATAATTGCCGGCTTCATCATCACGAAGGCGACGGGCTGCCAAATCATAGCCAAACGGCGGGCTAAAAGATATGGTTCCTCGATTATCCGACATGAGCTTCAGCCATAAACGAGGGCGCATAGCAAAATCCCTGGTACGTATGAAGTCGACAGAAAGTTGACATGCCAGTGGCACCAGAAGCAATCCGACTAAACCCATATCGTGAAAATAAGGTAGCCAGGATACGGCACGATCACCGGTTCGAACTTTAACACCATGTTGTATTATGACCGACAGATTATGCATTACTGCTTTCTGGGTTATCATAACGCCCCGTGGAAATCTGGTACTACCCGAGGTATACTGCAGATAAGCCAACTCTGTCTCATTTCTAGCCGGCAATGGTGTATCGGACTCCGGGAGATTATCATATGTCTGTGGATTTCCAAGGAACTTGAGACCCGTTTTGGTGGCAGCTTGTGTTAAAAACGGCAAAAAATCATCGGTGGCCATTGCAAGCTGGGCATCACAGGTAGACAACAACCGTTCAAGTTGATTGATATATTCCTGTCGACCACTCAGCTGTATCACGGCTGGCAGGGGAACAGGCGTCAGTCCCGCATATTGACATGCAAAGAAAAAACGAACAAAATCCGGATGAGTGTCTGCCACAAGTACCACACGAGAACCACAAGGCATTCCGAGGTTTATTAACTTTCTTGCCAGGGTTAGTGCTTCATTTCGCAGGGTGCTGTATGGAAGAACAGCATAGAGTTCTCCACGACCGGAATAAAAATTATATCCAGTATCACCTTCGGCTGCATAATCTAACGCTTCGACAAGAGTTGAGAAATTCCCTGGTTGCAATGGTAAACCATGGGAGGTAGGAGTAGCCTTCATTAATTGTAATATCTCCGAATAACAAATTTGTTCTATTAGTATTAATCAGTGATGTCCGGTTAGGAACTTGCATGTGGTTTCTTTAATCGTTTAAGGCGCTTTTTTCGTTTCCGATTTTGCATCGTTGTTTGCGCCACAGCTTGTTGTGTTGCTTCATTACGAATTTGATTGCGGAGCTGTCGTACACGATGAATAGAAACAGATTCTCCGTGTTGCTCATGGCAGTAGATAGCTAAAAGCAGATAGGTGATAAGACCAGAGAGGATTTGAACCATCAGGCCGTTCTTACTTCTCGCAAATAGGTGATATACTTTGAGGTGTCGCTTCCACCATGCGAAAAAACTTTCAATGTCCCAGCGGAGCTTGTAAATCAGTGCTACTTGCTCAGCCAGCAAGTCAAAGCGATCTGTGGCGACCCAGTAAGATTTGCCCTCGATATTGTAGCCAACAAGGTGAATCGGCTTTTTAGTTTGATTAACATCGGGCGTTCCAAGCAAAACCATGGCATCAAAAAAAACATGGGAATTTTCATGTACAGGAAATTCTTCAAGAATTTCTTTATGCGTAGTTTCTTTAATGCGGCAAACGAAATGACATCCATCTAGCTGCCATTGATCAAACAAATGATGTGCCTGATATCCTCGATCCAGCACACCAGTTTGGCCAGGCTCGATGATACTGCTGACAAAGGGTCTTTCGGCTCCATTACCCTCTGTCAGAAAAAGTTTACGCGGGACACCATGATTGAGATCGAAGCCAAGATGCAGTTTCGCCTTTTTTGAATCTGTTCGGTATTCGGCCCAGTGCATGGAAAGGACTGAATCGATCAGGGATCCGTCTATGGCAACCAGATCACCAAGCTCGGAATGCCGGGACGGTAAAATTCCTGTCGCCTGCTTTTGTAGCTCGGTAAACACAAAAAGAAGCTGCTCAACTCCGCAATCATTAACGGTATCAAAGAAAGTTGAGTGTTTAATGCCACCTGCGGGGGCAATGAATTGTCGGGCATAATCATCTTCCTGCAGAGCTTGAATCAACTCACTGCCTGATGAGAACTCTTGCAGATGGTAATATGTCAGAATGTTAATCAGCTCTTCGGTATTCATTGCCAATGGTTTATTTGATCTCGATCGAAGTGGTGGTACTTTGGGCAAGATGCTCTTCAACGGTTTCTGCAATTGCCCCTGCGTTGGTACAAGATGGTGCCGTGAATAAAATTTCACAGTTTTCATTTTCGCCCCCTTAAGAGATTTTTCTTTTAAGGGGGCGACCGAAAATTTTTATTCCTTTGTCAAGAAAAAAACGACCCAAGTGATTAATATTTATTAGTAATTTGCATGCAATTTTCTAACCGGATATTACTGAGTATTAATTGAATGTTCAAGTTCTATTTAACAGTAGAATCCTTTAAAATCCAATCAAATATTTTACGAGTAAGAGCGCCTCTTACAATAAGGCATGTAGTGAAAAGACTCAACAGTCAAAGGTTTACGAAGTATTTGGATTGTCGTTTTGCAACTTGCATGTCACCTTGCGATGCTGACGTGAGAATGGCAAGGTGAAGCCACCAAAACATAAACGTTCGACACCATTGCCGGCCAAAGAACCTGCTCATCTGTGAATTTGAAATATCATTTACCTGGCAACGACAGTCAAAGGATTCTTTTTCACCTCTATTTCATGATGGCTGCTGTTCGTCGTAAAATGGTCGGTGTGTGCATGCACAATTCATATACTGTTCCTGTGAGCCCGCTCATAATCGTTGCGAAGACAAGTTGCAAAAACAAGAACGCAGATAGGTTTGTTTCAGTTAAATCAAAATTTCAACAGGAGGTGCTTTTTTACATCATGGGACATTATCCAAAACTTATTCTACTAGCACTTCTGCTGGTAATCTTTGACATCCATTCTCGATCATCTGGAGCACAAGAAAACATGGTTTATGCGACTTCTGCTCGTCAAACTGTTGCTTGGACCGAACTGATATTTCAGGGTTCAAAGTTTTTGTCCAGTATAACGGTAAAAATTCAACTCAGTTCGGCGGATCAAGTCATAGGTGATCTTTCGACAAAGAGAGGAACAGGCTTTGCTGATTGTGTAACAATAGGTAATGATAGCAAATTATTGAAAGTGCAATCCTCAGCTACAGGTGTGGATTCTTCTCAAAGCAAATACGAGGAGAAAATCTGGTTCAACGAGAAGGCCATTCATCCAGAAAAACGTATCCGTTTGAACAGTGGCGATGACCCATGGGTTAAGAGCTACTGCTGGGAAGAAAAGGGCGTGCGCAGGTTGAAAATTCTACCCAGTAAATCTAGTGAAAAGAAGTATCCCTCAAGTAAATGGACGAAGCGCACCAAATCCTTTTACGACTACCCGGCAGATGCTGCCGGATGTGCCACGATATCAGACCCGTCTCTCATTTTATATATGTTGTCAACGCTCGATTTAGGCAGGCGACAAGAACCCATTGAAATCTGCGTATTTGGCAGAAAGCAACTGCATCGGGTCACGGTCGAACAGGAAGAATCGTCCTCGTTGCAGGTAACCTTCACAGTACGTTCTTCCAGCAAAGAGGTCTCGGTAGAAGATACAATAACCCCAGTCGTTTTTTCAGTTACCACAGAAACTTTTTCGCCAGGTAAAGATAAACCGGAGGCCTATTCATTCCTTGGCCTGAATAAGGGCATCCGCATCTTCATGGATGCTGAAAAGAGCCTACCTGTGAGAATCACTGGGACGAATAACAGCATTGGGGATCTCGTATTAGATCTCAAAGTGCACTCAAAATAAATTCATGACTTGAGTGAATGTTGAAGGTATGCAGATGAATTGCCGGTGGCCACTGACGATTTTTTTTGTGCAAGCTTTTGAACGAGATGCAGGTCTTCGACCGAATCGACGTCAACTGCTGCCTCCGGATATGGCATGACAACGATCCCAGCCCTACAACCAAGACGTTTTGATATTCGGTTCACCGCCTCAGACAAGGTCAGTCTTCTCAGCAAGTAAAGCAATACTGTGGTCCAACCTAATAGACTGATGACTCGCAATGGTTTCTTGCGCTGTTTTTCAACCCGACACCAGAAAGATGGTACTGTTTTAGCGTGAGGGGTGAGAAAGGCAAACAGGTTGCATGAGCAATAGGCCCCATCCTTAAACCGATATGCTGTTCTGGATGTTTCCGGATAGGCAGCCAGAACTGTTTCATACCTGGTTAAGGCAACGACAACATCACATCCAGATTTTTGTGCTTCACTACAGAAAAAATCAACTATCTGGGGGGTCAGCAGGGCATGGTCACTGGTCGTTAAAAGGATGGCTCTGTCTTGTGGCAGCGACTTCATAGCTTCGTGAGCACTCAAACTTGGCGTGGCTTGGTTTGCTAGCCATGCCGCGCCTCCCGAGGCAATATATTCAGTTAATTTCGGTTCCTGGTCGATAATATTTCTAGGAGGTCCGCAGAGAAGTTTATTATTTACTTTGCTCGACGATGACAGTGTTTCGAGGACCCTGAAAATCATAGGGGTACCGTTGATTGGGGCGAGGGATTTACAACGGACACCGGCGGCTTTAGCCACCGGGTTAGAATCTTCTCTGTCTGCGGCAAGGACAATTGCTGCAAAAACGTGTTGGTCAGTATCCATGCATTCCCTCGACTCAAAGTTCCTTGCTGTATATGCGATAGGTTTTATATTCCCGGGCGCCACCATCTTTTATGATGTTTCGCATCCCAAGATTATCTTCTAGAACCCAGGATAGTTCTACCTTTTTTATTCCGTACTTCATAGCCGCTTTCTGTATGTCACCAATCACCCTGTATGCGAGCGCCGCACCTAACAGACTATCGTGATATTTGGAGAGAACACCCATGAGCAATATCCGCCCTGACTGAGGAGATTTCACTTTCAGGCGCCATAATATTTTAAGCCATCCAACAGGGAACAATGCACCGTTTAAATCTTGAATGACCTCGTTCAAGTTGGGTAACATTATGATGAATGCCGCAGGTATATCATCGATGTAAGCAATGCTGACAAATTCTTCCTTAATCAACAACTTCAGGTCTTTGGCCAGATGAGAAAATTCGTTTGGAGTGAAGGGAACAAAACCCCAATTTTGCGCCCAAGCATCATTAAATATACGAAAAACAATCTCAAGATCCTTGTCGAAATGCGCTTTATTCAGCGTCCGCGTCCGGATGCGTTTTTGCGTTTTTCTGATAATCATCTTCCTGGTGACAGAGGGCTCAGTATCCCCATCGCTGATGTAGGCGAGTAAATCCTTTTTCTTGCAATAGCCGCACTGCTCTATACGTTCGGCGTAGTAGGGAGGAGCGTGTCCCATCATCATCGACGGCGGTGTGTCGAAACCATCAACCAACATGCCGCATTCTTGATTGATAGAAAGGTTAAATGGTCCCTGTACTTGTTCTATTCCTTGATCGCGGAGCCAGGATTCAGCGGTCCTCAGAAGTTCATGGAAGGTTTCAGCATTATCCTCAGCCTCCAGCATACCCCAAAAACCGGTAGCGTCCTGATAGCGATCAAGATGCAGCTGATCGACCTGAGCACTGATACGCCCCACCGGCTTTCCTTCCCGGAAAGCGATCCACAAACAGCATTTTGCGTGCTCAAAGTAGGGGTTTTTAGGGGAGAGGTGCATGCGCCTTTCGAGCAGTAAGGGTGGCACCCATAATGGATCTTCCTTATAGACAGACCATGGCAGGCGGATAAAAATGTCCTGGGTTTGACGATCGACAACTTTGTCTATTTGCAGTGCATTGCCTGACAGCTCGCCATTTTGTTTCCGTACTGAACTACTAGATTTGGTATTTTTCATAAAATTAAGGCTGATTTTTGTACAAAAGCGGAAAAGTAATCTGATTGTAATGACTACACAACAGAACCTCTTACAAAATGAACCTTGTGGCAAAGCAAATGAGCCACCGATCTGATTTTCACTTCGCTGGCCCAATTCGCTGCCATTATGGATTCCCTGTTACGGCATGTGCCATGACCGGAAAAAGGAAAAGGAAAGAAAATCCAAGTTTTCAGATTGCCAAGCTTTGATCGAGAGAATTTGCTCTATTTTAAGCCTTATTGGTCCTCAATAAAATTGGCCTGTTGAACCAAGAATACGCTTAATCCGGAAGAACCTTATTGCAGCAACACTCCAAGTGGCAGGACTGATTGCTTATCTTCTCCTTGCCATTTATCTGTATGAGCAGTAGACAGTAGGTTTTCAATAAGGTGGGTCAGCGAGTTACCAATAAGATCCAAATCGACTCTCGGGAATCAGAAAAGAGACAGCATGCTCCTTTTGATTAATCTGTTCAATAGGTCTGGTTCGCTACACGCAAGTCTTTTACCAAATTTACAACAAATTTGATAAAGTATACACAGAGGAACCGACAATAACAAATGGAGTTAATTATATGAAGGTGATTATCTTAAGCGCCGGACAGGGGACGCGGTTATTGCCTCTGACTGCCGAAATACCCAAATGCCTTCTGGAGATTCAGAGTAAAACACTCCTTGAATGGCAGATTGGGGAATTGCAGAAATGCGGGATCGAGCAGATAACCGTGGTCACCGGGTACGGTTCGGAAAAAGTTGCAGCCTTTGTAAAACAAAGTTACAACCCACAAAGCATAAAGACCTTTTATAACCCTGACTATGCAACAACCGACAATCTGGTAAGCTGCTGGAAGGCCCGTGGAGAGATGAATGAAGATTTCATCCTGTTAAACGGTGATACCCTGTTTGAGGCAGCAGTTGTCAGAAGCCTCCTCGCATCCCCTGTTAGCCCTATAACCGTTACCATCAACCATAAAGATACTTATGATACGGATGACATGAAAGTAAGCCTGGCGGAAAACAGGCTCGTTAACGTAAGCAAAGACATACCGGCGGACAAAGTCCACGGTGAATCCATCGGCATGATACTGTTGCGCGGTGATGGGCCGATGATATTCCGTGAAGGGTTGGAAAAAGCCATAAATGACACAAAGTCTGTTCACCGTTGGTATCTTTCCGTAATTGATGCCATAGCCCAGGAGAAGACGGTATTAACACGTTCGATCGAAGGATTGCTGTGGTGCGAAGTGGACTATATAGTAGATTTGAAGAAGGCTGACACGGTCGTAACCGCTTTTTCAGCAGGGAACAGAATTGACACTGTTGTGACAGACGCAGCAAGACAAAAGAGAGCAGTACGATAATTATAACCGGCATGCTTCTCTTTTTGGTCATGAGCGTTTCCGACAATGGATAAAACGTGATTATTGATCGTTATATAATTCGTGAAATAATTAAGTCCACAGTGGCAATATGTACGGTATTGATATTTATCTTTGGCTGTTATATCTCCACCCGTTATGGAGAAGACGCAGTTCATGGTATATTGCCGGGCTCTGCAGTATTTCAATTGATTTTACTTCGCATCGTAATTGCCCTTGAGGTGTTGCTGCCGACAACTCTCTACCTGTCAGTTGTCATTGCTCTTGGCCGTTTGCACAGGGATGCAGAGCTCACCGCTATGTTTGCCTGCGGTATAAGTGTGACAAGGGTGATCAAGTCTGTTTTTTTTGTCACTATTATAGGCGGTTTGATTGTAGCGAGTTTGTCACTTTTCATCCGCCCCTGGGCCTGGAACAAATTTTTCCAGATCAAGACACAAGCAGAAGCAAGTTTCGACCTGACCAGGATGAAAGGTGGCACCTTTTATTCAATTGGTGAAGGCGAACGGGTTATATTTGCCGATGAAGTAGACGATCAGAAGAATCAGGCAAAGCATGTCTTCATCCAAACCAAAACGGCTGACTCCTTACAGCTCATCTACGTGGACCAGGCGAGGCAGTTTAAGGACAAGACTACCGGCAAGCCCACATTGGTATTTCAAAACGGTCAACTGTATGAATTTCCCAGTTCCGGGGCAAACGGCTTGATCCTGGAGTTCGAAAAATCGGCAATGCACCTGGAGTCGAGTGATGCTATCAAGTATGAATACAAGGTTAAAGCCGTTGCAACCAAAACACTATTACGCTCGAACAACCTGGAAGAAATAGCGGAACTACAGTGGCGGCTTACCGCACCGATGTCAACCATTTTGCTGGCATTTCTCGCCATACCGTTAAGCAGGTCATCTCCACGTCAGGGGAAGTATGTTAAGGCACCGGTGGCAATATTAATTTTTGCTGTTTACTATAATTTTAGTGCGTTAACCAAAAAGTGGGTGTCTCAGGGGGTTATTGAAGTTATTCCTGGAATATGGTGGGGACAGTTGTTGTTGGTTGCTTTAATCGTCTTTCTTTTCTGGCAGCCAGTCTTTTCGATACCCTGGCGTAAGCGATAATTTCCGCAATGAGAATACTCGACAACTATATTGGCAGAAGCTTTCTAAACTATTTTTTTCTCATTATCTTTATTCTGATGGTGCTGTTTAGCTTGTTTGAACTGCTTTCCCAGCTAGATGATGTGGGAAAGGGCAATTACCATATGAGTGATGCCCTCACCTTTGTTGCCCTGACACTTCCCAAGCGTTTGCTCGACTTAATGCCGATAAGTACCCTTCTTGGAGGTATTATTGCGTTGGGGTTGTTGGCCGACCATGGTGAACTTGTCGCTATGGAAGCATCAGGAATATCGATTTTGCGAATATGTGCCGTAGTATTGGTAACCGGCATGCTCTTGATGTTAACATCCGCCATTCTCGCTGAAATGGTAGTACCGGGTATGGAGCAGCTGGCTCGCAAATCCCGTGCACAAGCGCTGACCACCACCGACATTACTATAACCCGGCAGGGGTTCTGGGCGCGCAGGGGCAATTCGTACATCCATGTTGACAAGATGTTAAATGAAGGGGTTGCCGCCAACCTTGATATTTTCGAATTTGACGACAAGGGCCGGCTGCAGACCTTTACCCATGCGCAAAATGCCAACCTGCAGAGTGACAGGCGCTGGGTCCTCAACGGTATCACCCAGAAAATCATCGCCGAAAATAAAGTCACTACTAAGATGAGTAAGACATTAACTCTGGATTCCTTTTTAAGTGCACACCAGGTCAGTGTCCTGGAACTGCCACCCTACAGTCTATCCACCCCAAACCTGATTCGTTACATTGATGCGCTACGGCAAAATGGCCAGAATACCGACCAGTATACCATAGCCCTGTGGCGAAAACTCAGCGTTCCTCTGACAACCGGGGCGATGGTGTTACTTTCACTGAGTTTTGTCTTTGGTTCATCGCGTAGCATCAGTGCAGGGTTTCGCATAACCTTGGGGGCCTTTGTCGGTATTGTGCTGTATTTTATCGATCAGATGAGTATGCAGTGGGGTTTGATGCTCAATCTGAACCCAATCATCACTGCTATGATTCCTGTGCTGTTGGTTTCCGGTATCGCTTTTGGCAGATTGCGCAGAGCCTTTTGAAGAAAGGCCTTGCCACCAGGTCGGATTAACGTAGTCCGGCAGAAAAAGAAAAGTCTTGTTGCCGGCCCTCGACAAAGCAATACCGCTCTAAAGAAAAGACCCGTTCAGCCAAGTGGACCTTCCACCCTTCAGCAGTAGAGGTGATCTTATAGAGGTAATAACAGGACCGCCGTTCGGCTTTTAGGCTTAGAGAAGATACCGATGGTGCGCCGATGCCAGGTATTAAACCCGATGGGGTATTCAGATAACCGTTTGCTCTTGTGTGGGCATGACCAAACAGGACCAACTCAGCCCCATAACGCTCCAGTATCCTGCGCAGAGAGACTGCATCGATGAGACTCCGCCGCTGACTGACGATATTTTGCACTGGTGGGTGATGGATCAAGATGATCCGAAAAAGACCTTGGCCCGAAAGTTGTTTTAAGATAGTTTCTATCTTTTTCAACTGATCGCCACCGATTTTCCCGGTAGCAAGATGTAGTGCGCTGGGGTACGCGGTGTTGATGGCGATCATGGCGATTCGGTCATCACGTACCCGCAAGGCCGGGAAAAGCCCGTCCAGGGCGGATATTGAATCGGTAGGTTGATCCTGCACATCAGCAACCATGTAATCCAACCAATGCGCAAAGGTTTCCTGCCAATCTGTCTTTACGTACGTGTCATGATTGCCGGGAATAACGGTGATCTTTTTCCCCGTACCTAAGGTTTGTAACCAGTCACGGGCTACCTTAAATTCAATTGGTAGGCCCAGTTGGGTCAGGTCACCAGTGATTGCAATGTGGTCCGGTTTTATCCGTTGCAGGTCCTTGTATAGAATGGTAAGCAGTTCTTCATTGTGCTCGGCCTGGCGTTTCAGCTTCCACCGCAGATAACCCAAGATTCTTTTATTGAGAAGATCCCTCTTGTGAATGTGATTAATCCGGGCGAAATGCGGATCGGAAAAGTGGGCAAAAACAAAACTGTTCCCGGTGATTGCATCTTCAGTTATTCCAGTGCTTGTGCTGCTGAGTTTTGCAGTATCTGAGGGGGAGGGAGGTGAAGCCATGGCCTACCTATACAAAAAGGAATTGTTTTTTGCAAAGCTCTATTTTTGTTACACCATTATTTTCTGAAAAAGTGTCGATATGAGTTTATATATTTATTTTTCGCATGAATGCCCGGTAAAGATATGGGGTCTTACATCTGCAGACCGAATTGAACGGGTTCTAAAAGATACAGGCATAAGACGTGCCGAGGATTTGACTACCCTGCAGGACGGCGATTCTGCCCTGATACTGCGGGGGAATTATTTGTTTGACGACCGATTGGTAAAATACCTGGCTGTGACACCGAACATTGTCCTGCACCTGGAGGACGGCCAGCAAGTGAAGGCCGTTGCCGCCAATGTCCCCGCCAATCTCGCCATGCAAGCTCTGGCGGTTATTGAAAAAGATATGATTCCCGCCTCTCTTCCCGGTTTACTGATCCAGACCCTGAGCAGCATATCAATTTCTTTTCAGGAAAAATTACTTAAGTCCGAACCGCCTTTCGTGCTACCGATCACAGCGGAAAAAAAACAGCAGCTGGAACGACGGCTTTTCGACTGGTCTTATAAAGGGATCACTGACTTAGTAACTAAATGGGTATGGCCCCGCCCGGCGCGCTGGGTGGTCGGCCATTGTGTACGCATGCATATCAGGCCCAATCATGTTACCCTGATCGGCCTTTTACTGGTCATCTTTACCGGGATATCTTTTGCCAAAGGCAATTATGGCATGGGTCTGCTGGCAGGCTGGCTCATGACTTTTCTGGATACGGTGGATGGCAAACTAGCCCGCGTTACCGTTACATCAAGTAAATTTGGTCACTATTTTGACCATATTATCGACTTAGTCCATCCCCCAGTCTGGTATATCCTGTGGGGTCTCGGCCTGACTGCTGGCCAACTTGCCAACCTGGGTTTTTCATTGGGGACTCTTTTTTATACAATAATGATCGGTTATTTGGTTGGTCGTTTAGTCGAAGGATCATTCAATTGGTTTCTGGGCGGCAGCTTCGGTATATTTTGCTGGAAGCCGATTGATGCGTATTTTAGGCTGATAACTGCCCGGCGCAATCCGAACATGATTTTTTTGACCATAAGTTTTCTAGCGGGACGTCCGGAACTAGGTCTCTTGGCTGTTTCTCTCTGGACGATAGCAACCAGCGTATTCCTTCTTGGACGATTTACGTTAGCCGGGTACGTGTACTTCACTCAGGGGGCGCTCAGGTCCTGGCTATCTGATGCCGATAAACCAATGTATGAGAATTCCCTTGCTGTGCGATTGTTCACCCGACACATAACCTAGGAACCGGTACTGAATCGTACCTTGGAATGCTCATCAACTCTTTGGCGACCAAATCGCAGCTCATCGTATGGGAAGGAAGGTGCAGTGCCGATCTTACTGCAACACGGGTAATGTAACTTTTATGCACTTATGATTATGGAAATCCCGTTAAAACTATTTGAAACGATACAGCAGAACTCTTACAGGCCGCCATCAGCTACTGTTAGCCTCTTGGTCAGAGCGATTCTGGCTGGCTACGGGGAGGCTGTTCAGGCTATATTGTTTTATGGGTCTTGCCTCCACAAGGGAGAAGATCTTAATGGTCTGTTTGATTTATACGTTCTGGTAGACACATATGGTTCTGTCAATCCTCACTCTATGCAGGTGGCTTTAAACAAGCTCCTGCCGCCAAATGTTTTTTACCTGGAAGTGCCCTTTGGGGAACAGACTGTCAAAGCTAAATATGCAATATTATCTTTGGATGATTTACAAAAAGGTACCTCCAAGCGGTGGTTCCATTCCTATCTATGGGCACGGTTTTGTCAGCCGACTGCAATAGTTTACATGCGCGATGAAAAAGTGGCAGAACTGGTAAATACGGCTTTTGCTCAAGCAGTTGTGACCTTTATCACCCGGGTACTCCCCCGTATCCCGCCGGAATTTACCATCCGTGAATTATGGAGTAAAGGGCTCGCATTGACCTATAGATCTGAATTCCGACCGGAGCAAGCAGACCGGCAGGTACGATTATTCGATGCAAAGCCGGATTATTTTGAGGATATTACACGCAAAGCCTTTGCCAACTTACCCTATCAAGTGCAGGCAATTCATAACCAGGGCAATACCCTGTATAATGCAGTCATCCCCGATTCGGTACGGTTCACTTCCCGCATGACCTGGACGTTAAGGATAGTGCAGGGCAAAATCCTTTCAGCTTTAAGGCTTGTTAAGGGCACCCTGACATTTGAGGGCGGAGTAGATTATATCTTATGGAAAATCAAGCGGCATTCAGGTGTTACCCTTGCAGTTAGTCCCTTTCTGAAACGACATCCTGTTCTAGCTATGGTCGTTTTATCCTGGCGTTTATATAAGCGAGGAGGAATTCAATAAACAGATACTGGAGCAGCAGAGAGGTATTGGGGCCAAAACCTACGGTTTGGAAGTGCAGCTCTGGGCGGTAGGCGTGAGTTAAAGTTCAAATTTTTCCCCAAGATAAATTTCCCTGGCCTTGGGGCTGGCGGCAATGTGCTTCGGCTCACCAAATTCGAGGATTTCTCCATGGTTGAGAATATATGCCTGATCACAGATCCGGAGTGTTTCTCGGACATTATGATCGGAGATCAGCACGCCAATGCCCTTTTGTTTCAACTGGCCGATGATATTTTGTATATTGAGCACAGCAATAGGATCAATCCCGGCAAAAGGTTCATCCATCAATATAAATGCCGGTTCAATTACCAGCGCTCTGGCGAATTCAAGACGTCTCTGTTCACCTCCGGAGAGAGAATAGCTCATGCTTTTTGCCACATGTGTTAAACCAAATTCCGTCAACAATTGCTCCTGGCGTGCCTTCCGTTCAGTTTGGCTGAGATGAAGAGTTTCCAGAATAGCCATCAGATTGTCCTTGACAGAAAGGCCTTGAAAAACAGACTTTTCCTGGGGGAGATAGGAGATCCCTGCCTTGGCGCGGCTGTAAATCGGCAACCTGGTCAGGTCTTGATTGTCGAGATAGACCCGGCCGTTGTCTGGCTGTACCAAACCGACAACCATATGAAAAGTAGTGGTCTTGCCGGCGCCATTAGCTCCTAATAGACCGATAACCTGACCTGAATTGACTTCAAGGCTAATACCGTGAACAACAGTCCTGCCTTTATAAGACTTTTCGAGTCCTTGTGCTGAAAGTTTTCTGGACATTAATTCCTCAGTTTTTTTGCGCTATTCTTGAAATAAATAATATTTTTGCAGTTGCCGAGCGTGACCTTAAGGCCTATTGAGAGTCCATACCGTCGAACTGGCTTTCACATCGCTTAAGAGAACCAAGGTCTGTTCTGCAACATTCATCTCCATGCCTTTGCCACTCACGATAAAATAATCCCGATTGATTTTCACCATTCTGTCGGTCTTGAGGATATTGCTGTCTTCTTCATATTCAAGGTAATCAGTCTGCAAAGTGTCTCCTGACGGACCAATTATCATCACATTAGAGCTAACAGTCACTCTCTGGTACTCCGGCATCAATTCTCCAAAATCTGCGGTAAGTTTTATATCTCCAATTTCCCGGTCAAAGAAGATCATCCGAACATTTTTGATTCGGGTGATGCGATCTTCCATGGAGTGGACAGCCGAGTCCGCCACCAGAGACCACAGTGGATCTCCGTCTCGGGTTTTGGTATATTTTATGTTTTTTAAGCTCAGGTCAACGTTGTCGGGAATAAGCTCAAAGGCTGCCTCCGGTCCCAAGACACGATCATTACGCAACACCTGTATAGTCAACCAAATTATTAGTAAAATGATGCCAATATTCGTAAGATTATGGGTTGTTATCAGTCTCATTATGAATTTGAAAATCGCATTTTTCTGGTGATGTGTAAAGGTGCTTTCTTACAATGATTGGTGTAACCATTTTGATTACCACTCAAACTCAGCAAAGCAAAAAAAATCATCGGTGATCGTTTAACGCTCAGCAGGAGGTTATACCATTGCAGGTCTGTTAAAAACAGCAGGTTTTCAGCCGTGCGAAGTTCTACAATCTTTACCAAATACTTGTAATGCTCTGTCAAAGAAGAAATACGACATGCTTCCAGGCAAGGAAATAACTGTCGTTGCAATCTTGCCATCAACCATGATATCTTCTCTTTGATCTTCATAATTGTTCTCCTGCTGTTTCTTGTCTGCAAACGAATACCACCAAAAAAGCCATGAAGTTCAATTATTCTAACACTTTACCACAACATCTCCGATCTGACTCAATTAAGAGACTGGAACAAGAATTTTGTAAGAAACTCTCTCTAAGTACATATTCACTGCCACCATACGAAACAATCAACAAAAAATAAGCAATCTGTACGGGGTATTCCCAAGGGAATCTATACAAATATCCGTTTAGATTAACGATATACGAATTACTGGACGTTAAACGTTGGAACGACAGTGAATATGATTATACTTGATCGATGGATTTTTGTCGGTAGCCATGCACCGTATTTATTAATGCACCAAGCCATGCGTACCACCTTAGCAGGATGTACAATTAACCCAAAAAATATGGCACTATGGCATGGTATTGTAAATTGGTTGCGTGACGATCCCTTACAGTTTGCAAGGTCGGAAAAATTATTGGACTTCTATAGAAGAAGCGACTTTCGTCGAGACCAAAAGACAAATGTTGATTGCAGGTATATCTGTAATCAATTTGTGTTACCTAAACAAGAAACTGCTGAACAATCCTGATATGTGTGGCATCGCCGGTTACTGGGATAAAAGAGGTGCAGATGCATCAGTTGCTGAACGGATGGCGAGGCAGGTCCAGCACCGGGGACCTGATGACGCCGGCGTTTGGATAGACGATGAAGCAGGTCTGGCTTTGGCACACCGACGCCTCTCCATTATCGATCTCTCTCCAGCTGGACATCAGCCAATGATCTCCCCCTGTGGTCGGTATACATTAGTCTATAATGGAGAGATCTATAACCATCAGGATTTGCGGGCTGAACTGGAAGACGAAGGTGGAAACTTTGACTGGCGCAGTCATTCAGATACCGAGACATTATTAGCTGTTTTGCGGTGTTGGGGAATGGCAGGAGGTCTCCAACGGTTGAATGGCATGTTTGCCTTTGCTCTGTGGGACAAGGTAGATCGCACTCTCTTTTTGGCCAGAGATCGTATGGGAGAGAAGCCACTTTACTATGGGTCCAGCCGTGGCAGTTTCTTGTTCGGTTCAGAACTTAAGAGTCTTACGGCTCATCCTCACTGGACAGGCGAAATTGACCGTAATTCTCTGACACTCTATTTACGCCACAAATATGTACCTGCGCCTTGGAGCATCTACCGGGGTATTAACAAGCTGGCGCCAGCGCATTTTGTGGTCATCAGAGAGGCCGGACGGGTGGTCTCGGAGCCTCAGTGCTATTGGGATCTTGCAATTTGCGCCGAGGCTGGTACGAGTGAAAGAGCACCGGAGGAATTTATTAATGATCTTGACGGATTGTTACGTGACGCTGTTCAGCGTCGCATGGCGGCCGATGTACCGTTAGGTACTTTCCTGTCCGGAGGAATTGATTCCAGCTTGGTTGCGGCACTAATGCAGGCGCAGTCGATGCGACCGATAAAAACGTTCACCGTCGGTTTTCACGAAAAAAAGTATGACGAGGCCATTCATGCCAAGGCCGTGGCCAATCATCTGGGTACAGATCACACCGAACTCTACGTAAGCCCAGAAGAGGCCATGGCGGTTATACCCAGCTTACCTGCCGTCTGGGATGAGCCTTTTTCAGACTCGTCGCAAATTCCAGTTTTGTTGGTAAGCCAGTTGGCCAGAAAATATGTGACGGTGAGCCTCTCCGGTGACGGAGGCGATGAGCTCTTCTATGGGTACAAGCGCTATACTCAGGCCTTCAAAACATGGCAATTTCTCCGTCTATGTCCATTACCTGTGCGACAGTTACTGGGAAAACTTATACTGGCCATTCCTAGCGCGCCGGTAGATCGCCTGATACGACTTCTCCCTAAATCCTTTCAAGTCCCGAATCTGGCAGACCACTTGGTCCAAATCGCTGAGGTGGTAAGAGAAAAGTCTGATGTATCCTATTACCATCGGGTAGTTTCCCATTGGAAACATTCGACAGAGTTGGTTTTAGGTGGAGGGGGAGCCCCCACCCTTTTTACCACACCGGAACGCTTACCAAAATTGTTCGGAATGCGGGAACGCATGATGTACCTTGATTGCTTGACCTACCTGCCAGATGACATTCTTACCAAGGTAGATCGGGCAAGCATGGCGGTAAGCCTTGAAGCGCGTGTACCTTTATTGGACCACAGGGTGGTGGAATTTGCATGGAAGGTACCAATGTCCCTTAAGTATCAAGAAGGTAAAGGAAAGTGGTTGATGAGAGAGGTACTCTACCGTTATATTCCACCCGAATTCATGGATCGACCTAAAATGGGGTTCAAAGTACCCATAGAACATTGGCTCCGTGGTCCACTGAGGGATTGGGCAGATGCCTTGCTCGACGAAAAGCGGCTGCGCGAGGAGGGCTTTTTAAACCCGGGTCCTATTCAAAGCATGTGGCAGGAATATAGCAGTGGTAAACGCCGCTGGCATTATTACTTATGGGATGTGTTGATGTTTCAGGCTTGGTTGGAACATTGGGGAAGATAGATTGCAACCTATGATTTTATGTAACGAGCCAAGGCGACTCGCGATTTTTATTTACGGGTTGTCCGGGGGCGGAGCAACCCGGCGCACGATCACCCTCGCTCAGGGGTTCGCCGAGCGTGGTCATCTCGTGGATTTGGTGGTGTTGGATCCGGGAGGGCCATTGGAGGATCAGGTGCCGGCGGGGGTCAATCTGGTGGTGCTGAATTCCCCGGGGATTTGCCTAGCTGGCGCGCTCAAGAGGCGCGCACGCAAAAACCAGATCAGCGCCGCCGTACCCGTCCTGGCCCGATACCTGCGCCAGCATCGCCCCCACGCGTTGATGTCCGCAGCCAACCATGTGAATCTTAGCGCCGCCTTGGCTCATCGACTGGCCCGGGTGCCCGTGCCCCTCGTGCTCCGGGTCAGCAGCCATCTGACCCGTGCCACCGAGGGCGAGAGGCAACGCAAGCGACCGCTGTTGCTCAAACTGAGTCGGCTTCTGTATGGCTGGGCCGACGCAGTCATCGCTGTCGCCGACGGTATCGCTGAAGACATCGCCGAGCACACCATTATTCCGCGGGATCGCATCTTCACCATCTACAACCCAACCTTCACGCCGGATGTGCCGGACAAGGCCGCCGCACCTTTCGACCATCCCTGGTTCGCGCCAGGGCAGCCGCCGGTGCTGCTAGGGGCCGGCCGGTTCGCCCCGGCCAAGGACTATCCCACCCTGCTAAGAGCGTTTACCCGGGTGCGGGCGCAGCGTCCGGCCCGTCTGATCATCCTCGGCGAAGGCAAGCGGCATGCGGACATCGGTGCCCTGGCGCAGCAGTTGGGAGTGGCAGAAGATGTGGAGTTGCCGGGGTTCATCGACAATCCTTTCCCCTGGATGGCCCGCGCAGCCGTGTTCGTATTGTCCTCGGCTTGGGAGGGATTTCCAGGTGTGCTGGTCGAAGCCATGGCCTGTGGCTGCCCCGTGGTGAGCACCGACTGCCCCAGCGGCCCCATCGAGATTCTCGACCACGGCACCTACGGACGACTTGTGCCTCCGGGTAACGACGAAGCCCTTGCCCTGGCGATTCAGGAAACACTGGACGCACCACCGGATCGCTTTCGCTTGCAACAGCGGGCCTCGGAATTTTCAGTCGACCGCGCCATCGACGAATATCTGAAGGTACTGCTCAATACCGCCTGTAGAAGCGCGGAGGGAGTCCGAGGATAGGCATTTTGTCTTTTTACATACGTATTTTTTGCCAACCCAGTAACATTGTGGTAATTGATTAGTTCATGAGAAATCCGGCGATAGCGTCTGCGCCTCTTTCTGCCGCCGAAGTGTTAGGGGTCGAGTAGAAGGTGTAGTTAAAAGCCTCCTGCTGTTGTTTGAAATAAAGAGGGTGTGTCTCAAATGCCCGATCAAGAGCATGACCCAATTCCGTCTGGACATCGTCTATCACTTGCCCCAGCCGCCAGTGTAGATAAAAGGGATTGTCCTGCCAGTTATTAACCTTCTTACCATTCAAAAAAATGCAAGGACGTGGCTTGATGAGGAACTCGTAAACCTGGCTGCTTACGTCCCCTAGATAGATATCAGCAGCGAGCATGTAGGTCATATCACTTGATGCGCTGCTCCCCGTATCTATATGGATGTTTGGAATAGAAAAGTATTTTGCAGGTAAAAAGGATTTGTGACGCCTTGATCTCTTGAACAGCACTACGTGAGGAGCAAAAATAAGATTATAATTATTATTACGTGCAAAAAAGTCGAGTACATCAAGACCCATCGTCTGCCACGAAGACACAGATTGATCAAAATGGGGATTGTAGACAACAATAGGCTTGTCATTACTAAAAAATCGGGGGATTTCCCGTTTCAGCCTCTGGATCACTTCGAACTTTGGCCAACCGATCACGGCATAACGTTCGTGCACCATTAGCCCAAGTTCTTTTAAGCGGTCAACATATTTTTGTCCCGGTAGCAAAGTAAGGTCAAAAGCGCCGGACTTACCATCAAATCCACCTTCACGATCCCCGGCACCATGGCGGATGTGAACCATCACGAGGTCCTTCAAACCGAAACGGCTACGCAGCTGTAGGCAATTGCGCTCAGGTGAGACAAGTACATCAAGGCCTTGGAAAAATGACAGATTGTGACGTAGAACAACCCACTTACGCCCAAAACTCCATTTGGAGACCAGAGGGTCAATCAACCGATAGTAGAGAGGCACCGGTAACAATCGAATTTCACATTGCTGACCAGGGTATAGAGCCGCAATTATCTGGACGAATGCCAATTCCTGTTCAGAAGAACACGCAATGACAACATCTATGTCCGGATACTTTCTCGACAACTCTAAGGCACATGGTACAGCCTGAGGCACCTGGTGGGTAAAATAATGGTTAAAAAGGAATCCTACACGCATCTCATCTCTCTTTGGCTATCTGGGATAACACATCGAGATCCTGAATTCGCCAGAGCCCTGATTCTAATACTAATAATCATATTGATGAATAAACCGTTTGTCGGAGTTAATCCCATTGTTGTCCTTTACTTAATCAAAGGAGTATGCAAGATAATTATCCGTAATCATTGACGAAAAAAATTAAAAACGAACATCCCCCTATTCAGGATAAATTTATCTGAATACTTTGATCTTTAATAATTTTCGCAATGCCGCCTTCCAGTCGATATGCTCTGTCTGCTGCATCCAATAAGGCCGTCTGGTGCGAAATTGCCAGGATAGTGACCTTCTGGCTCAGTTGACGGAGTGTCCGGCAAATTTCAACTTCACTGTCGGGATCAAGTGCGCTGGTCGCTTCATCCAGAATTAACAATTCCGGTTTATGCACCAGAGCCCGGGCAATTGTAATGCGCTGCCGCTGGCCTCCTGAGAGGCGACTGCCACGCTCCCCGACAACCGTGTGGATGCCTTCAGCCATCTGCGTGACAAAATCCCAGGCCCCTGCGTCACGCAGAGCATCTTCCACATCATTCTCGGTTAATTTAGTATCACCAAGTGTTACATTAGCAAGTACTGTATCATGCAATAACAGCGTCTCCTGAGGCACATAACCGATCATTCGCCGCCATGCCTTCAAATCCACTGCATCCAAGTTTGTTTCGTCAATCCATACCTGTCCTTTCTGGGGCAAGATGAGCCCGGTGACCAAGTCGACGATAGTGGTTTTTCCAGCACCAGAAGGGCCAATAATCGCAGAAAATGAACCCTTGGGAAATGTCAAAGATGCATTTTTTAAGACAGGCTGCCGGTCATAAGAAAAATTAACGTTCTGCAGGTGGATTGAGTCGATAAAGAAAGGTCTATGTGTGCCGCGTATCGCTTCCTGTTCTTTCTGGGCCTCTTTTATTTTTGCACGGAGGGACCAGTAAGCGCTCTCGGCACCCACCATTGACTGGTACTCCTTTTGGGCCTTTTGCAGTGTTTTTAATATGTTCACCAGCATAAAAACCATGATCAATATTGTAGACAGGGGTATTTCTAGCCAGACCATTGCTGCATAAAGCACCAAGGTAAAAAAAATCGTAATCAATGGTTCCTGAAGAGCTTTCAGGGCTTCTTGACTGAAGACCTCCCTCTGTGAAGCCGTGTTCAAGTGTTTCGTTTCTTTCTGCAGCACCAGGATGGCTGTGTTTTCTCGAGCCATTGCCCTTAGCGGTTTAATAGACTGCAGGGTATCTGTTAACAGGGCAAGCACTGACTTCAGAATGTCTGTCTGGAGTCTGCCTGCTTTTTTGGCTTTAGTGACAAGACCTCGAAGAACATACAGAATTATTACTCCGGCGCCCAAGGTAATCAGGGTTTCCTTCCAGGCTAGAGTGAGGGCTATCGATGTATATACAGCCGTATGTAAAAGCAGGGATATCATCCGAATACCAAATAAATATGCGTTAGCTGCCCGGGAGGCCTCCGTGGCAAACGAATTGCTAAATCTGCCTACCGGTTGATGAACATAATATTCCCATCGAGTGGCAAACAATGCTTGGATAAGTGACAGGCGAAGATCGGTTGCCACCTGGGCAACCATATACCCCACTCTTTTATTTGCCAGCAGAACGAGGATGGCTTTTAATAGAATGCTCAACACAAAAATAGTCAGCAGAACGCCAATTGTCGGTTGCATACCAACGGCATTGAAAAGGCCAGCGACCAATTGTTCAAGGGTGGATTTCGGTTGCGAAGCAGCTATCTCAAGACCTTTGGGGTTGTTTAAGGCAAGGTTCAGCAACGGCAGCAGCACAGATAAGCCGAACCCTTCAGCAATACCCGCAAAAAGCAAGGCAATTAGGGTAACGGTGCTTTGAGTAGGATACTGTTTGAAAAAGGTAAAGATTAAACGCACGATTATTTAGTATTACCTTTGACTGCCGGTTAAAGAAGCAAAAGCATCACCTATTCTTTCTATCTGCTCACTCGAATGAGCGGCACTCAGACTACAGCGCAGCAATACACCTCCATCGGGGGTGGCGGGGGGCAATACCATGTTTACATAAATGGAACGTTCCAAAAGCCCATTCCAGGTATCAATTGCCTCATTCATGTCATTGTAACGGATGGCGATAATAGGACTCGGTTCAGGCCCAACTGTGTAACCAAGTTCTTTGAGCCGTTGATATAATTTGATGGAATTATCCCAAAGCTGCTCTCGCAACTCGGGCTGGGTACGTATAATCTGCAGGGCGGTGCGGGTGGAGGCGATGGCTGAAGAAGTTGAAGAGGCAGTAAACACATAAGGCCTGCTCGAAAAGCGAAGGAGATCAAATTTTTGGTGATTGCTGGTACAAAAACCGCCTATAGCACCTAGGCTTTTACTAAAAGTGCCGATGACGAAATCAACGGAGTCCTCAACGTTAGCCTCTTCGGCCAATCCGCGACCATGTTTGCCAAGGACACCAAGGGAATGGGCTTCATCAACGATAAGATAGGCGCCATACTTATTTTTCAAGGAGACAATGTCTGCCAATGGTGCCCGGTCGCCCATCATGCTGTAGATACCCTCTACGACAATAAGAACATTGGTATTTCTCTTCTCAAGTCGTCTCAGACGTTTTTCCAGGTCCGTTGTATCGTTATGTCGGAAACGGATAACTTCAGCGTTCCCCAATTTACATCCATCATAAATGCTGGCATGGCAATCAGCATCTAAAAGGATGACTTCTCCAGGTCCAACTATGGTTGATAGTATCGCTAAGTTAGCTACATAGCCGGTTGAAAAAACAAGAGTTGTTCGTTTGTTAAAAAAGTTGGATAATTCATGTTCAAGGGCTATGTGGCCAGCGAATGTCCCGTTGGCCATTCGGGAACCGGTAGTTCCAGTACCTTCTTTCTCAACTGCCCGGCATGATGCTTGAATGCAATCTTTATTAAAAGTTAGACCCAAGTAGTTGTTTGTACCAGCCAAAAGCACAGGGCGGCCTTTCACAACAGCCTCGGTAGCTGAAAGTATTTCCTCCATAACAATGTTGAAGAAATCGCTGTGATTTTCTTCCATTGCCTGACGGGCTTCAGCAAACTTTTGGAATTTATCAAAAATAGACATTATTATTCATTTCTAGTTAAATATTTTGGTTCTTCCGGCTGAAGCGTACATTCGGTCAACTCCTGGTGTCACAAGGGTGTAGGCCTGCTAGTGAATGAGCAAATATTTTTGATCTCAATAGCCAGATCTTTCACAGTAAGAACCCCCGGCAATATATTAATTGGGATAGAAATGTCAAAGCTATCTTCCAATTTTTCCAAAATTTCCATGACTTTTATCGAGTCAAGGCCCAGATCATTTACTAAATTCAAATCGGCGGTAACCGGCATGCTTTCTTCTGGCACCATTGGCTTGATTATATCAAGAATTTGTTGCAATATCTCTTCTTTTGTAAACATTTGGTTTTATTCCTTTTACTGAACAGATCACTTGGTTCAATGATGTTTTTTTATTTATTTCCCGTTTACCGGGGTTAGTAATTTTATTCATCTTCCTCGGCACAGTGTGTTTGGAACAGCAAGATAAAATATTTTGCTGATTTTTGGAGAAGATCACTCCCCTCCGCCACCCAACACAGCATACAAGCGCACCAGATTGGCAACCTTGGTTAAACGCAATGCAACCATATTCTGTTGAGCTTCAAAGTGTGAGCGTTGTGCATCAAGGACACTGAGATAACTGTCAACCCCTTCTATATAGAGTTTATTTGCGAGACGATAGGTTGCCGCAACCGCGGATACAAGGGATTGCTGCGCCGCGATTTGCTGATTAATTGTTCCCTGTACTGCAAGAGCGTCAGCCACCTCCTTAAAAGCGGTTTGAATTGCCTTCTCGTACTGAGTGAGGACAATTTCCCTATCGGCTTTGCTGACCCGTAACGCTGCCCAGACGCGGGCATCGAAAATAGGAACAATGATTTGCGGCGTAAAATTCCATGTGCCGGAACCTGAACTAAAGAGTCCCGATAACTCGTCACTTGCGGTACCTATCGCTGTGGTCAGTGAGATGCGGGGAAAGAAAGCTGCCCTGGCTGCTCCGATGTAGGCATAGGACCCTTTGAGCCGATGTTCTGCCGCCATAATATCAGGTCGACGCAAAAGCCCTTCGGAAGAGAGGCCTGGAGATATTTCCCTAGGCGGGATAACGCTTCCCAGCTCCGTCGGTAACAATTTCTTCGGAATCGGTGAGCCGGCAAGAAGCTGCAAGGCATTTTGGTCCTGCGCTACCAGTTGTGTGAAGCGAGCAACATCTCCCCGAGCAGTATCCATGGGTACTTGTGCCCGCTTCAGATCCAGTTCGGTTGCGATTCCGACATCGTACCGTTTTTGTACCAAACCGTAGGCTGCCTGCTGGGTTTCCAAAGTGGACTGAGATAGTTTCTGCTTTTCCAGATCTGCAGCAAGGGTCAGATAAACCCTGGCAACCTCGGACACCAAGGTAATCTGGGCACCACGCCGCGCTTCATCTGTGGCCAGGTACTCTTCCAGGGCTTGATCTTTCAAGCTGCGCATGCGACCAAAGAAATCGATCTCCCAGGAAGCAACACCTAGATCAAGGTTATATTGTTCGCTCGTCTTTGGATCTCCTGGGCCGATAAGGTCGTTGGAAAAATGCTGTTTTCCTCCTCCACCGGATGCATTGACTGCGGGGAACAACTCCGCCCGTTGAACACCATATAGTGCACGTGCCCTTTCCACATTCATGATAGCCAGTCGCAGATCTCTATTGTTTTCCAGGGCCATTCCGATGACCTTCTGCAACTGTTTGTCGGGAAAAAACTCTTGGCGGCTCAGCTCCGGAGTGGCCGGGTATGTTGTACCCTGCGGCCATTCTTGCGGAATAGGTGATTGAGGTTGTGTGTATTGAGGAGCCAGTGAACAGCCTGCCAAAATCAGACCGATGCCGGTCGATAAAATCAATAATCGTCTATTCATGTGCATTTTCCCTTGGAATACTTTCATTAACATGTTTTAGGGTTACCTTTTTTCTGTGTTTTCCCAGGATCTTATAGATCAGCACATAAAAGAGCGGTGCAAAAAGTGTTACCAGAAGGGTCGAGGTCACCGTGCCCCCAAGCACGCCGGTGCCGATGGCCCTTTGCGCCCCTGATCCAGCTCCGGTTGCGAGAGCGAGCGGTAGGATGCCGAAGCCGAAGGCAAGCGAAGTCATGATGATAGGCCGCAACCTCAACTTGGCCGCTTGTAGGGTAGCCTCGACGAGGCCTACTCCTTCATCGACTCTAGCTCTGGCGAACTGGACGATCAGGATCGCATTTTTGGTGGTCAACCCTAGAGTGGTCAGCAAGCCGATCTGGAAATAGACGTCATTGGGCATCCCTCGCATGCTTGAGGCAATAACTCCACCGATAACCCCCAGAGGCAGAGTCAGCAGAATTGCGATGGGAATAGGCCAGCTCTCATACAGGGCCGCCAGGCAGAGGAAGACCACAAAAATCGAAAAGGCATAGAGCAGAGGGGCCTGGGAACCGGCCATTCGCTCTTGATAGGAGAGTCCCGTCCAGTCGTAACCGATTCCCTGCGGTAGTTTGGCGATCATCTCTTCGATAGCGTCCATTGCCTCGCCGGAACTGTGTCCCGGGGCCGGCTCGCCCCAGATGTTGATCGACGGGAAGGCGTTATAGCGCTCTAGTTTAGGCGAACCAATGGCCCAGCGGCCTGAGGCGAAGGAAGAGGAGGGAACTATTTTGCCGACGCTGTTACGCAGATAGAGTTTTTCCAAATCCTGTGGGAGCATACGATAGGGGGCATCCACCTGGACATAGACTTTTTTGACCCGACCAGCCTGAATAAAGTCATTGACATAAGTGCTACCGAAGGCACTACTAATGGTGTTATGGATGGAATCGATGGGAATTCCCAAGGCACCAGCCTTGTTCCAATCCACATTGATGTGATATTCGGCAACATCATTCATGCCGTTGGGCCGGACTCTGACCAGACGCGGGTCCTGGCTCGCCATACCGAGGAGTTGGTTTCGGGCTGCCATCAATTTTTCGTGTCCCAGACCGCCTCGGTCCAACAATTGCAAATCAAACCCTGTGGCCATCCCCAACTCGATGACCGGCGGTGGCGGGAAGGCGAAGACCATGGCACCTTTTATCTGGGTGAAAGCCCCCATGGCCCGACCGGCGATGGCACCGGCCTTCAGGTCCGGCCTCTGGCGCAATTTCCAGTCTTTAAGTTTGACAAATCCCAGAGCCATATTTTGTCCCTCACCACCAAAGCTCGTACCGGCGACGGTTATGAGGGATTCAACGCCCTCTTTTTCATGCTTGAGAAAATGATCCCTCACCGTATTCATGATAGCCTCTGTCTGCTCCAGAGTTGAGCCAGACGGCAGCATGGCCTGGACCATCAGGATGCCCTGATCTTCGTCGGGAATATAGGATGTGGGCATGCGCTGAAACAGATAGCCCATGGCGCCTACAATCAGCACAAACAGGAACAGGTAACGCAGTTTTTTGACCAATACCCGGCCAACTAGTCGCACATACAAATCCCGGGCACGAAAAAAAAACCGGTCGAACATGCGGAAAAACGGGCGCAGAAACCAGATTGCGCCATCCGAGGGTTCATGTCCTTTGGGCACCTGTTTAAGCATTGTGGCGCACAGCACCGGGGTCAGAACCAGGGCAACTACCACAGACAGGAGCATGGATGAAATGACGGTCACGGAAAACTGGCGATAGATGACCCCGGTTGAGCCAGGAAAAAAGGCCATCGGACCAAAGACCGCAGACAGTACCAGGCCAATGCCGATCAGGGCGCTGGTGATCTCATCCATCGATTTAGCAGTTGCCTCTCGGGGCGAAAGCCCCTCTTCGGCCATGATTCGCTCAACATTCTCGACCACTACGATGGCATCATCGACCAAAAGCCCTATTGCCAGTACCATGGCAAACATGGTCAACATATTGATAGAAAATCCAAACAGCCCTAAAATCCCGAAGGTCCCGAGCAACACTACCGGTACAGCAATGGTTGGGATTAGTGTAGCCCGAAAGGTCCCCATAAAGAGGTACATGACCACAAAGACCAGCAGAACGGCCTCGAGTAAGGTCTTGACCACCTCGTCAATAGCCACCTTGGTAAAGGGAGTAGTATCATAGGGATAAATCACTTTCATGCCGGGCGGGAAATACTGGCTCATCTCTTCTAATTTCTGCTTAACAGCATCGGCCGTATCCAGCGCATTGGCACCGGCAGCCTGGCGGATTGCCATGGCGCCGGCTGGTTTTCCGTTGTAATTGGCTATAATATCGCCACGTTCAGACCCCAGTTCCGTGCGGCCGATGTCTCCCACGCGAACCACCGAACCATCCATATTAGTGCGGATGGGGATGGCGGCAAACTCCTCTGGGGTCTGGAGCAGATGCTGAACGATGATAGCAGCATTCAGACGTTGACCCGCCATAGCAGGGGTGCCGCCTAATTGTCCGGCAGAGACCTCAACGTTGTAGGCGCTGAGCGCCAGTATAACATCGTCCATGGTCAGGCTGTAACTGGTCAGCTTATTGGGATTCACCCAGATCCTCATAGCATACTGGGTGCCAAAATTTTCTACTTCACCGACTCCCGGTACCCTGGAGAGGATCTTTTCCAAATTGGACTGGGCGTAATCGCGCAGGTCATTACCATCCATGCTGCCGTCTTCCGAGGTCAGCCCGACAACCATTAAGTAGTTTCTTGTGGATTTACTGACCTTGACGCCGAAGCGTTGCACGACATCGGGTAGGCTGGCCATGGCGAGCTGCAGCTTGTTTTGTACCTTGGACCAGGCAACATCCGGATCGGTACCAGGCGCAAAAGTCATCTCGACCCGAGAGGCGCCTGACGACGAACTTGTGCCGGAAAGGTAGAGCATGTCGTCCAGCCCAGTCATTTTTTGCTCGATGATTTGAGTCACAGTATTTTCGACTGTCTCGCCAGAGGCCCCAGGATAAAAGGAATCAATGGCGATGGCGGGTGGCGCGATTGGCGGATACTGTGAAATGGGCAGGTTGTAGATAGCCAGCCCGCCTGCTGTCATCATGATAATGGCGATAACCCAGGCAAAGACCGGACGGTCTAAAAAGAATTTTGATAACATCACGCGCCTTCCTTACTGTTCTTTTGTGACGGTGCATTGGGGCCAGCCGTTGGTTTTTGCCCAGCTTTCGTCTGATCAAAAGGCACAACTTTCACCACCGTGCCCGGCCTCAACATGAGTAGTCCTTCTACGATCAACTGATCGCCGGGGGCAAGGCCCGCTGAAACAAGCCATTTATCGCCGATGGCACGGTCAAGGGTGAGTGGCCGAAAGTCGGCTTTGCTTTCGGCATCGACGACCAAGGCATATGGCTTGCCTTTTGGATCACGGGATACCCCTTGTTGTGGAATAAGGATGGCCTGCTCATTGACGCCTTCCCTGATTAATGCCTGAACGAACATCCCAGGCAAAATTACCCCTTCCGGATTTGGGAAGAGTGCCCGCAGGGTGACCGAACCGGTGGTAGGATCAACTGTAATATCACTGAACTGTAAGATTCCCTCCTGCGTATAGGGAGTACCGTCTTCCTGGATAAGCGTGACCTTATTCTGGTTTTTTCCCTGTTGGTTGAGGAGGCCTTCCTGCAGGCGACTCTTCAGGCGTAATAAATCGATAGTGGATTGGATCATGTCGGCGTAAATAGGGTCCAATTGCTGGATGGTTGCTAAGGCCATGGATTGGTATGCCGTGACTATCGCACCATCGGTCACGTTAGATTTGCCGATGCGGCCGGAGATAGGTGCTGTGACTTTGGTGTATTTAAGATTGATGCGGGCTGCCTCTACCGTCCCTTTATAATACCGGATATCGGCTTCAATCTGGGTCAGAGCGGCCGCTGCGTCGTCGCAGTCCTGCTGGCTGACTGCTTTGTCCATCCGTAATTTTTTGTAACGCTCGGCTCTCGATTTGACCGCAGACAGATTGGCTTGCGCCCGCTCGAGTGCTGCTACGGAAGTGTCTAGTGTCGCCTGAAAAGGTGCGGCATCAATCAGGTAGAGTATCTGACCTGCCTTGACCACAGAACCTTCGGTAAACAGTCTTTTTTGGATCAGGCCGCTGATCTGTGGTCTAATCTCCGCTACCCGGAAAGCGGAGGTGCGACCTGGTAATTCTGTTGTCAGCATGATTTTTTCGGGTTGTACAGATACCGTAGACACTTCAGGAATGGCTTGCTTCGGCTTGTCTTGCGGTTGACGTTCACAACCGGCCAGTGAAAAAACTGCCAGCATAGCTGCCAGCAGAATAGTCCGGTTAATGGTTTCATTGAGTTGCATCAGAATTTCTCCAAACAGGGTCTAGTGAGAGTAAACGAACAGAAGGAGGGATCGACAGGTCCTCCATTCTTCTTGCTTTTGGATATATGGGAACAAATAGAGCCAATGTCTTTAAATTGTTCGAAGATAGACTGATCTCGGAAGGGGAGATTACTATCGATAATCAGGGCGTCTGTGGTGGTGCTCAAGGCCAACCAAAACTTTGCGGCGATTATCAGCTTTGATAAGACG
>AMWB02031669.1_pt1 | contig 33443 bp, 26 predicted proteins | sample 200311 | NCBI WGS metagenome assembly AMWB02 (sample SAMN02737377, study PRJNA173069) | bioreactor metagenome | biome: anode biofilm in microbial fuel cells | place: USA: California | collected 2010-12-16
TTTCCCGGGAGGTGTCGAAAGGCGCCTCCCGGTTTTTGTTTGAGTTCGGGTAGATCCCTCGCTGCGACAAGAGGACGCAGCGAGGGATCTACTAGCCTCTTTTTTAATTTATGAGTGGCCATATCTTATATTGTTTATAAACATTTGGCTGATTATAAATGTTTCTTTCCGAAATTCAAGTCTTTAAGAACCAAAATCTTACTATGGCCTTTTACCAGCTCAACCAACAACAATTTGTACCCGCCTCTGTCGATAAGGTCTGGGATTTCTCGGAAACCTTGCCAACAGGCTTTTTATCCGCCGGCAACTGGAGGGAATATTTTCTTGCAGGGAAAAAGCGCTGAAGCTCAGATTTCCTCCGGTTACAAGGAATAATTTTTAAATCGCCTTGGCATTATAAAATCTTCCTGCTAATTTTGAAGACAGAAGCTGAACTTTTGAAAACATTCATCATCATTGTGCTCGGATTTTTCCTGGCTACCGGTTTAATCGCCCAGGAGAACAGAAAAGAATGGTCGGAAGGCAAACTGAACTGGCTGGACTTTTCGGAAAGAATAAGTCCCAATGCCGTATCAGAGCTGAAATATTATCTCGGTTACAAGACTGATAAACAAAATTACGGCGACACAATCGTCCTGAGAAATGTTGCCGAGGGTTACATCGATACAAAGTTATCCTGGATAAATCCAAACTATAAAACCCTTCAATACCTGAGGTATAACCAGGTGGTTTTCGATATTGTCGAAGTTTACCGGCGAAAACTGCAATATGAACTGGACCGGGTGAATTCGGCGTTTGAAATCAGCGGCAAGTTCAACTTCATTTACTCTGAATGCAATGCGGAAATCCATCAATTTCATGAGGAATCCGGCGGGGGTCAGGATATGGCAGCCATCGTGTTCTGGGAGCAAAAAATATCGGATGAGCTGAATATCCATCCCGACCTCCAAATTCCTGAATTTGAAGACCGGAATTTTGGATATGCGTTACATGCCGGATTTGGTGCAGGAGCCTTTACCGGTTCGCTGGGAGAACATTTTTCACCTTCTTTTAATTTTATTTTCGGATTTGATTTTGCCTGGAAAAACCTGATTTTTTACCTGGATGGAACACTGGCGGGAGCAAATGTTAAAAAGGATTTTTCGGGAGATGAAACCTGGTATGAAGGACAACGGGCCCACGTGGCTGTAATCGATTTTTCGCTGGGTTATGCCCTGGTGAATAATGCAAAGATTAAGCTGAGTCCCTTTGCAGGACTGGGGATCACCGAATTTTCAGGAGAAAATAAAGACGACAAGGAAAATGGCCTGAACCTGGTTGATTATAACGTTCTCTTCGGATTAAATGCCGATTACAAAGTGCGGACAAAGATAAAATTCCTGCCTACTCCATTTTCAAACCAAAAAGAAAAAACGGAAACATCCATACGAGCCAGGCTTTATATCTCCAGGGCTAGTTACTATGACGATCTGCAAGGATTCACAGTGAACCTGACCCTCGGGATTTGCGGATTTGGCAACATGTTCCGCTTAAAATAAACGTAACATTTCAGGTTAATAAAAAAAATCGTACTACCACTATAGTGGGACTACAAGTTTTATAAAAAGGATCAGAGATTTCAATCTTCATCATCGACGATCTCGTCTGAAGATATTTCCGGTAGGATTTTAACACTTTCAGCTTGAGGAAGCGCCTGGACTTCACGAAGTTTTCGCTTGATGGCCCGTGTACGCGTGCCCTGCAACTTCTCGATGGTTTCGCCGGCATTGCTGATGTGCTTGTGCGCTTTGTCAAGAAGTGAACCGAATTCTTCAAATTCAGTTTTTACCGCGCCGAGTATCTCCCATACTTCACTGCTTCGACGTTGTAATGCCAGTGTACGGAAACCCATCTGAAGACTGTGAAGTATTGTGGCAAGCGTGGTCGGTCCCGTGACGATGACTTTAAATTCTCGTTGTAATTGTTCAAGAAGATTTGAGCGTCGGACAACCTCGGCATAGATACCTTCAAAAGGAAGAAACATGATCGCAAAGTCGGTAGTATTTGGAGGATCAATGTACTTGTCGCGAATGTCTTTGGCCATCCCTTTAATGACACTTTCTAGCTGTTTATTTGCCACAGCGATAAGTTTCTGATCTCCATTTTCATAGGCATCGACAAGGTGCTCGTACACATCCTTGGGGAATTTGGCGTCAATCGGCAGGAAAACCGACTTTTGGTTTTCATCCCTTCCCGGTAATTTAATGGCAAATTCAACCTGGCCGGATGAACCGTCTTTTGTTTTGACCTGGGCTTCATATTGATCCGGGGCAAGTATTTGTTCGAGTATCATTTCAAGTTGAATCTCACCCATGCCTCCGCGTTGTTTGACATTACTCAGTACCTTCTTCAGATCGCCGACATCGTGAGCGAGGTTTTTCATTTCCCCTAACCCGGTTTGAACTTCCTGTAACTGCTTGCCAACAGTCTCAAATGATTGTCCCAATCGCTCATTCAACGTCTTTTGGAGTTTTTCTTCAACGGTTTCACGCATCTGATCCAATCGCTTTTCTGTGCTTTGCACAAGATCAAGTTGTTTCTTTTCGAGATCGCTGAACTTTTCCCTTTGAAGGTCATTAAATGACTTTACATTTTTATCGAACGTTTCCTGGAATCCTTTGAAAGCATTCTCCACGGCTTCTCTGTTGGTTTTATTGTTATCGTCAATTTTTTTGATGAACAAATCCAACTTGTCCGCTAAAGTTTTATTGATCTCCCGGAGAGCATTCTGGTTTAGTTCCGTAATATTCCGCAGCGTATCCGATTGCTCACTTTTAAATTCTTTTAATGTATTGTTGAGTTCAGTCCGGTTTTCCTTGGCAATCGTTGAATTTTCTTCCCGGTTAATCCTGAAATCTTCTTTCAGGCTGGATTCGATCTTGGCGAGGTACGATTGCAAATCAATAATCCTGGTCAACAATTGAGGCAGTTCATTGTCTTTTTTGCCCCGGAAAGCGATGATCAGCACAATCGCTAAAACCAGCAGTCCAATAATTGCAATCAATACTATCATTTCTAGTGACATAGCCATTAAGATAAAAGATTCCTGTTTTGATAATTTATTGAATGAACGAAGTTATCAGGAATGGTTAATACCAGATCATAAAAGTATAAATATATTTTTGGAAAAGGGTCTGCTTCTTTACTTTTGAAAGAAATGATCCGGTTAAATAGAAATGAAATCATCAAGGTGATAAATACCGAAATTTCATGCAGTTCAATCACTGGTTTTCTGAATTCAAATAACAGTTCGGTCACAGGCAGGCAATTCGAGATGATGAGGAAAATTTAAAGTCCCTGGTAAATTAATCATCCGTGGGATTTTGTAGTTTTACACCACTATTTAATACTAGAATATAGATGAGCCCTCCTTTTTACGAAAGGAGCAAAAGATAAAAATACTTCAACGCACTAAACATGAAAACTACACATTTCTTTTTATTGACTCTCCTGGTGCTGAATATCGCACTCCGCGCACAAAACCCCTTAATTGAAAATGTCCAGGTTACTTTTTATCTGGATATGCAAAACGAGATCATTAGCTCCGATGGCGTTTTTGTCAAAGGCAACTGGGATGACTGGTCAGATTCATACGAACTGATTGAGGCAAAAGGGAGTGAAGTGTTTTCAGTGACGCTGCCGATGCCCTCAGAGCAACGGATCGAATATAAATTTTATAACGGGAATCCAGGTAATGAATGGTATGAATACATAGGTGAAGATTTTCTGGGAGTATGCACCGACGAATGGACCAATCGATTTTTCCAGGTCCCGGCATACGATGTCCAATTGGATACCGTTTGCTTCAATTCCTGCGACCTCTGCCTCCCCTCAGGGAAAGTTGAAATTACTTTTCGGGTCGATATGCAATCCATTCCTTTGATTGACGATAGTATATATCTCATCGGTACTTTCAATAACTGGGGAAACCCGGTCATACGATTATCTGCCGACGGCACTGTATATTCGACCAGCCTAAAACTGCTCCCCAACGAACAAGTCGAGTATAAATTCATGAAAGGTGAAGAAATAGAGGCGAATATTTCCGGGAATTGCACCACAGGCAACGGAAACCGGTCTTTAACGGTCCCGGCCACCAACGAGGTGCTCGAAGCCGTTTGTTTTAACAGATGTACGGTTTGCGATACGATAGATCCGGATAAAATTAAACTCACTTTTCATCTCGATGCCACCAATTCCCAGTATCAAACCGTTCAAATGTATCATGATTCGCAGTATTATAACTATTATGATGATGATAATGACCGGATCTTTGAGTTGACTCTCTATCCTGACCCGGGGCAATTCGATTACTTCGTTCTGAGGGACAATGCCTGGGGTTGGGATCCGCATAATCCGCTTCATCCGGGGGATATCATTTCTAATGGTGCCTATATGATTGTTTCTGACCCCATGATCAGTTATCTGCTCCCCATGGATGGTGATTTAATGCGCGAAAACCGGATCCAGGCGATTTTTGCCTTTTCGGCGAACAACCAGCCCGAAATCAATTCTATTACCGTAACCATTAACGGCAACACGTTAGAAAATGCAAGCCAGTACTATGACCAGCAAAAACAAATCCTGCTGATCGAAAACCCTCCTTACCTGGTGAACGGAGAGAACCAGGTTCATGTACAGTTTCACACACCAAAAGGAACGGCAAGCCGGACTTCCGTATTTACCTATCAACCAGTCAAATTGATGATGGAGGATATGGTTTACCGGATGGACCATATCCTGGCATGGGGACGGGTGTTTTCCTCTCCCCTTCCCGATTCCGTATTTGTGCAATGCAACGACCTGGTTTACCAGGCTGCTGTCAATGATCAGGGTTATTTCGGCACCGATATTACTGTTCAGAGTGGCAATAATATAATCAAAGCCGCCTATACTCAAGCCGGCCTGAATGACCCTGTTGATGTAATGAATATCAATGCGGAGATCAGGCACAAGTGGTGGGTAGAGCTTCAGGCTTCGATCAGTGGTAATACCGCCAACCTGGTTGCTTTACCCCACTTTATTGATCCAGGAGCGCTGGAACTGGTCTGGCGAAACAGGGAGACCGCTGAAGATACAATTCCGGGAATAAGCGGCACATCATCTTCCATTACTTTTCAAATACCCGCTCAGGAAGGTAATTATGAAATCGAATTACAGGCAACGGATAACGACGGGCAGGTGTATTATGCCCGTAAAATGCTGACTACGGTAAATACTCCCCATTTTATTGAAACCACTGAACGCGCACCATGGATGGAGTCAATGGTGCTTTATGAAGTTGAGGGAGATTACTTTGACTGGGGACAATATACTTTTCAAAAGATTAAAAACACGTTCCAGCACATGGTCAACCTGGGAGTAAACAGCTTCCGGATTACCCCGTTTGTTTCCGGCGGTTTTATCTCGTACGACCATTTCGACATTTATCCCAATTACGGTTCAATTGATGATTTGAAAGATATGGTTGAAACAGCCCATGAATACGGGATTAAGGTGTTTTTTGATATCCCGCTGAGTCATGTTTCCTCCTATCACCCCTTTATTCAACCCTCATTCCTGTTGAAAGAAGCTGCTGAACCATTTGCACATTTTGTGATGTGGGAAGGAGTTCCCGGTGAATCCGATGTGATCTGCAGTCCTGATAATGGCCGGCAATGTGTATATACCAATCTCGATAATTCGTATACCCAGGAATATTTTATCCGGCTTATGGAATATTGGGTAGAGGTGGCTGGTTGCGATGGTTTCCGGATAGACTGCGGGCAGGAATCTATGCTGAGGGCGCCCGGTTTTATTAAACAATTGCATGAGCGATTGAGAAATATAAAACCCGAATTATTTATTTTGAATGAGGGAGATCCCCGTGCTTATGAAGAGGTGAATTTCTACGAATTCGGGGATGCGGCCTACAGCTGGAAACTCAACAGTGAATGGGGCGAGGGTGGTGAAGGGTTGCCCGGCATTTATAAGGGCGTGTATTCGGTGGATCAATTGCACGACCTGATCGTAGCGGGAATTCCTGCTGACAAAGGTTTGATCATGAATTATGCCAATATCGGCTATCACGATTACCTGCACAATCGTTACGGCTGGGAGCAGGAACGTTCGGCACTCGCCCTTGTTACTACAACCTATGGGCTGGTCAATATCAGGGCAGGTGAAGAAGTGGGCGCTGCCCGCGTTAACGGTATGTTTGATTTTAATGATCCGCTGGGTACGCTTCCTTTATACAAGCGCCTGGTAAAAGCCCGTAAATTATTGTTGGGCAATTATCCTGTTATCGAACGGATCAGTCAGAATATTCCTTCCGATGTGTACGCTTATACATCCAAAGCCAAAGGCGAGATCCTTTTCACCGTGATCAATTTTAAAAATCAGCCGGCCACGATAGCATTCGACCTGAACAGTGCAGCGTTCGAAGGATCAGGCAAAACCCGTTGGTATAATGTAACTGGCGATGAAATGGTAGACAATACCGCTTTAAACACCTTCCAGGTTTCGCTCGGGGCCTGGGAAGCTGTGGTTTACGCACTGGATCACGATAGTCTGCCAATAGCGGTTTCTCCTGTTACCTTCAGGGTTGATATGCAAAATAAGGAAGTTAGCCCCGACGGTATTTATATTAACGGAAGTTTTTGCAACTGGGATCCGGACCAGGCTGTAAAAATGACAGCTTCCGCACCTCCGGAGCAAACCTGTTATACGGCTACAATCCAGTTACCGGCAGGTGATGCCATTGAATACAAATTTGTTAACGGAGCTCCCGGTAACCTTTCAAATTATGAAACTCTTACCGGTTTCGAATGCGCGTTTGGCTTTGATTCTAATCGCAGTTTAATCGTACCAGAAGAAGCGAAAAGCCTGGATATGATATGTTTTGAAAGTTGTGACCCCTGTGAGCCAAGTGCAATCGGGGAATCAATACCAGGTCATATTAAAATAAAACCAAATCCCACAACCGGTTATATTACAATCTCCGGATTGTCATTCGCCAAAGTGGAAATCGGCCTGTTCAACAATGAAGGAAGGCTGATGATGAAAAAAACTGTACATCACGCCGACATTGAAACACTTGACTTAAAAGCACTAAAACCAGGAATTTATCTTCTCCGGCTCATCATTGATGAAAATGAGGCCCATTCTGTTAAAATCATTAAAACGAATAACGAATAACGAATGTTGAAAAATGCATTTTATAAGGCGTTCTTAATGTTAGCCTTATGCCTGGTCACGGCATATTCATATCCGCAACCTAAAGAGATTGACATCACATTCCTGGGGAATTGCGGTTTTTTTCTGACGGAAATTTAGAAATAGATACCCGCAAAATCATCATTTGTCATCACCGCACCCGGGATCAGATCACAACCAAAGATGAAAAAATCATCATTCCTTTACAAAACCAACAGGTTGAGTTAAGGTAAGGCGGTCAGCGGCCGGCGGTCAGCGGTCAGCGGTCGGCGGTCAGATTCTAGATTCCAGATTGTAAACCGTAAACTGTAAATAGATAAAATTCCCTGAAATGTCTCTCTTTTTAACCAGGTATCCTCTCTTTTTCACCAGAGAGACTCCCTTGTTACCCGGAGAATGTCCCTTCTTACCCGGATCGATCCCTTTTTTGCCAGTGAACGTCCCTTCTTATCCGGAATGCCTCCCTTGTTGCCCGAAATACCTCCCTTTTTCGCCAGAGAGACTCCCTTGTTACCCGGAGAATGTCCCTTGTTACCCGGAGAATGTCCCTTGTTACCCGGAGAATGTCCCTTCTTACCCGGATCGATCCCTTTTTTGCCGGTGAACGTCCCTTTTTTCCCAACTAACGTCCCTTCTTCAGTGAATAACGAAAAATGGACAAGGTACAATGCAAAATGTACAATGAAATGCAAAATGCTAAATGAAAATAGTAATAGAATCCCGGACCTATTCCTTCGCGCGCCTTTCTGAGATTCCTTTGCGGTTAAAGAAAAAAAACCTCCTTTCCCGGCAATGGTTCGGAATTAGTTTTTAACAATATAAATCATTCCGGAATTTTCCTTTAATTTTATTGTCAACTAATTAACCACTATTACATTAACCGGAATCTGAACGCTTTTTGATGGCAGGTAATAATATTTTGAGGATTTGCTATAAAATCTATTGATTTAAGTAATGATACACCTCTGAAGAGGGCGGATAACTAGATTGGTGAGTTTATATACATGTTAGGCGGCATTTTGAATAAAAGAACATACAGTAACAATGGAATTTTCATTTGAAATAAAAGAAACTATTGGTGCAGAACTCTATCAGAAACTTGATAAGTTAGCTTCTTTTGCGTTCTCAAAAGATTTCCATTCAAGCCCTATTCTTGGACAAGAATCTTTTATTGAGGAGTTACTTCCACAGTTAGTTTATGAGTGTGAAATATTCGAAAGTCTTGGACTAAAGATAAGTCCAATTGATGTAATTAATATTTTATATAAATGTAAACTCGTCAAGTCATCAAAAACGGAAAAAGATTATCAAACCAAAACTATAAGGTATAATCTAGTTGATGAATTTGATTTTTGTATTCCGTGGGAGAAGCGAAATGAACATATGGACGAACTTGTAAAAGAGTACTTTGAACGTCTAAAATCCTCGCTAAAAGAAAACACCTTGTTAATAGAAATAAGTTCTTTCAAAGGTGACAGTTATTCTATTCAGTCTTTCTTTGACAATCTTTTTTCGACTCTAAAATATCCTTTTAAAGCATATGTAGACAAAGAAGCTACAAAAGAGAAAGTTCAAATACCTTCTATTGGTTTTACCGTTTTCGGTTCATTGTGCTACTGTAGATGGTATTCTAATGCGTGGCTAAAATCGCTTATGGCTTTAATTAAAATTGCTGGTTTTATTCATCCTAGCCAAATTAACTTTGGATGGGATATCGCAGAGTGTCAATCAGCCTGCTACCCATTATTCCTTGGAACAGGCTCTTCTGGTTGCTTTGCTTGGAATGAAGATGATAAAGTTCCATTGGTAAAAATACCAGATGGTTGTCTTAGTCACTCTTTTGGAAACAGAAGTATCACTAATATGTGGTTTGACTTTAAGACTTTTAGAAAAATTCAAGAATTTGTACTTGAAAACAAATTGATTTTAGAATTGCATAAAAATCCTTGGAATCGAAATGTACAAAATGACATAATCCCAATTCTAGATATTTTAAGTTCAACGATTCAATCAACTGACCTTGGCGCAAAAATCTTGTTAATTTATTGTTGCCTAGAACATTTGTTTGTGCCAGAGGGTATCACAAAAAACAATAAAAATTATATTGTTGGTGGGATTAACTCTCTAAATTATCATATGCTTGAGTGGTTTGAAGAATTATATACATGTCGTTGTAATTATGCGCATAAAGGTTACATAAAAAGAGATAATAAGACAATAGGGTTTATAACCTTGTCAATAAACAATGTATTGTTGCTATTAAGACTAAAATTGAATAATTCGATGATAATAAATAAAAACGCCCCCTAATACATAAGGCTTCGTGTGGCGAAGCCCAACATGAAGCCCCGTTGCGCCCATGCCGGACGATAATAATTACGCGATTCGGCATTGTCGATTCGGCATTTTCGATGTAAATTTAGAAATTGAAAATTTAAATCGAAAATCGATCCGCCAGCTGGCGGACAGAATGCCGAATCGCGTAACTCCTCCGGCCCAGGGCGCTGCGCTGAGCGTTATGCGTCATGCTAAAAGCAACATTGCAGCCGACAATCAGCTTAATAGAAAAAGACAAAAGAATATTTTAAACAATGACGATTATTAACGAATTTATTGATGCTTTAGCAATTGAAATAGACACTCTTAAAAAGGGGAAAGGTGGAAATATTGTCACCGTTTACAATGGCGAACTTATCAGACACACACTTGAACTATTCATTTATCAATTTACTCTGGAGAACTTTTTAATAGCGCTTGATGATACACCTGCCAATATTGAAATAAATGGCAAAGAATATGAGTGTGACATTATTTCAATAACGGGGCAACAAGTCCAAATATCAATTAAACAGAAAATTTCAGATAGAATACCAATTGCAAAAATAAAAACAAATACATGGTACCTACTTGATCGACTTAGGAAGAAATACGTTGATAATTTAAGCAGTCAAGCCCGATTCCACAATAGCAATAAGTTATTTCAAGACCTTAACTCAAAAATTGATGGTGGAGGATTTAATACTTCATACTCAATAAATGGACAAAGCCCTAATCCTTCTCAACATAAGGCTATTGAATCTTCCATCAATGACTCTATTTCCATTATCTGGGGACCACCCGGAACAGGCAAGACAGCAACTATTGCAAGAGCAATAGAAAGTCATCTGAATTTAAATAGAAAGGTATTGCTTTTATCTCATTCAAATAATGCAGTTGACCAAGCTTTAACAAAAGTTGCATCACAAATGAAGTCAACTTATTATAGTTTAGGGCAACTTGTTCGATTGGGTACGCCAAAGGACGAGATGTTTAAAAAAATAGAATCAGATTGTCCTTTAGTATTGATAGATAAAATCGCTGAATTTAAGTCAAAGGAATTAATTATAGAGAAAGAAGATTTAACGAAAAGACTTGAAATCATTCGATTAGCAAAACTTTCCTTTGAAAAGATCATTTTCCTGTATAGTGAAGTGTCTAATATTAATTCGTTGTTAGAAAATCAAAAAGGAGAAATCAAAAAACAAGAATCAAAAATCAATTCAACGAATACAGAGATTTCGCAACTACTTAGCAATATTGATGAACTTAAAGAGAAATTAAATAGGGCAAATAATTCAGGTTTTTTAAAACGGACATTTTTAGGACTTGACCCTGTTAAAATTGAAAATACTCTTAAAACTCTTAACTCCACCCTCTCTTTAAAAAAGAATCAAATCATTAACTTTCAAGAACAATTAAAACTACTAACTTCAAATTTTGAGCCTTTACAAATAGATAAGAGCAACAAAGAAAGCGAATTATCAAAACAGCTTTCAATAGTTGGCAAATCACTTTCCTTTGTTCAACAGGAATTAAGTGAGTTTGAAGTAAAAGTAAAACAGATACAATCACGCTTAGACGAAATCAATCAGGCAGTTGAAGAAATCAAAATTCAAATTCTTAAAGATTCCAAGCTTGTAGCAACTACATTAACAAAATCATATATTTCAAAGGAAATTGAGAATATTGAATTCGATATATTGATTGTAGATGAGGTGAGCATGGCTCCAATGCCAATGTTATATTGGGCAGCATCTAAAGTAAAAAAGGGAATTACGATTGTTGGAGACTTCAAGCAGCTTCCTCCAATTTGTATTTCAGATGATGACCTTGCTAAGAAATGGCTTGGCCGAAGCATTTTTGATGAACTTAATATCTCTGAAATAAGCAGAGCAGAAAAAAGAGTGCAGCTTTTAAATAGACAATACAGAATGCATCCTGACATTTCAGCAATCGTAAACAAGAATATTTATGATAATCGGTTGGAGGATGATATTATAGTAAAAAATAAAATAAAATTAGATGATGTATCGGGGAGTTCTGCGTTGTGCGTAATTAACACTTCACCTCATAATCCTTGGTGTAGTCAATTTGAATCAGGTAGTAGATTTAATCTTATAAGTGCTTTAATATGTGTTTCTCTTGCAGAAAAAATATCAATATCTTTTTCAAAAGACGAATCAATTGGGATTATCACACCATACAGAAACCAAGCTAGGCTTATCTTAAAAATTGCAGAAGACAAGGGAAGTTTTGAGCATACAAAAATTAGAATCAATACAGTACATAGTTTTCAAGGTGGTGAAGAAACGGCAATCATTTTTGATAGCGTTGAAGGTGAAGGAGCCAAAAAGTGGTCTATGATTAATGAATATAATAACACTGAAAGTGCGAAACTCCTACTTAATGTTGCATTGACAAGGGCAGAGGTTAAATTATATATTGTCGCAAACTGCAACTATATTAAAGACACTTTTGAAAGTAATACTTTATTCATGAAAATCCTTCGACACATTATTACTAAAGGGAAGGAAGCTAAATCAACAGATATTATTTCAAATTTAAAAGATGAGAATTTTGAACATTGGATGACAAAGCTTAATTCTCTTAAAAATCGTCCTGAAAATTTAGGATTAAGCTATTCAGACCAAGAATTTTGGCCAGCATTCCACAATGATTTAGCAAAAGCAGAAAAGGAATTAATTATATTCTCACCATTTTTAACTTCAGATAGGTTTTCAAAGTTACATTTGATTTTCACTGAACTGATTTCTAAAGGAATTAGCATATATGTAATAACGCTTGCTCCCAATGAACAGCCAGCCATAATGCCAGGTCCGAAAGAGGTAATCTCAAAACTTAAAGAATTAGGAGTGACCGTAAAATTTAGACAAGCGATGCATGAAAAAATTGCATTGATTGACAGAAAAATAAAATGGATAGGCAGCTTAAATATTTTGAGCCATAACTCACGGAAAGAATACATGGAGAGAATTGAGGGTGAAAGTTCCTCAAAGGAGCTTTTCGACAAATTCAACCTTGATGATTTATTAATGAATCAAAATATTAATGGCGAGTCTTGTCCAAAATGCAAAAGCAATTTTATCACTGTAAAATTTAGTCGGCAGAATCGTAAATATTTTTATAGTTGTTCTGCTTATCCTGAATGTGATTTTACCACAGACATTAGAACGAGAACATTAACCGACTTGAATACAAGACAAACCAGTGTAAGCCAACCAAATAAAAGAGAACCAGTCAAAAACAATAACACAAATAAATCTGAGACAAAGGATTTGTTCGGTAACGTTTCAAATGGAAAACAATGGGAAACACCATTATGTTATTGGAGTTCGACAAAATTGCCAGGCTATGTATATTCTAAAAATAAAAAGGCATGGTGGAAGAAAAAATAAAGATGAGAAAAAAGCACGAACGCACAATAAATAAGGCTTCGTGTGGCGAAGCCCAACATGAAGCCCCGTTGCACCCAGGCCGGACAAAAGAATTACGCGATTCGGCATTGTCGATTCGGCATTGTCGATGTAAATTTAGAAATTGAAAATATACATCAAAAATCGATCCGCCATTGGCGGACCGAATGCCGAATCGCGTAATTCCTCCGGCCCAGGGCGCTGCGCTAATCGTTATGCCGCAGGGTTGTTATTTTATTTTCTTACAAGGCTCAATCTTCATTATCTTTGTATAAACTAAAATCCTATGAAGCCAAGGGTTTATATTGATACTTCAGTTGTCGGCGGATATTTTGATGAGGAATTTGCTGAGATAACCAAAAAATTCTTCGAAAGAATATTTGCCGGTGATTTTTTAGTTTTCTTCTCTGAAATCAGTGAAACTGAATTGTATTTAGCCCCTGATTATGTGAAAGATTTGAAAAATAAAATTCCATAAGACTGTTATCGTTATTTGGAATTGGATTCTGAATCCAAATATTTGGCTCAAGTATATATTGATGAAAAGATACTTGGAATTGCCAGTTATAACGATGCTTATCATATCGCGCTGGCCACAGTTAACCGACTTGATGTTCTTGTTAGCTGGAATTTTAAGCATATTGTGAATTTTGATAAAATCAAATTATTCAATTCAGTCAATATACGACTTGGCTATCCCACAATCGATATCCGCTCACCTTTAGAATTTACAGGCGATGAAAACAACAACTGATAAGTCATTTGACACCGTCAATTTCTTCCGCAATATCAAAGCCAAATTAGCCGAGAAACTGGCTAAAATGTCTCTCGAAGAGCAAAAGGAATTTTTGAAGAAAGTTCGGAACGGAGAAATCAAGATTGATTGATCAACCCCGCGCCATAACAGACGCGCATCGCCCAGGCCAGACAGGGAATTGACAAATTGTCAAAGACAAAGGAATAATGAGATACATTATTTTGACAATTTCATTTTGACAATTGACCTTTGACAATTATTCTCCCGGCCAAGGGCGCTGCACTGAGCGTTGGGGGCCATTTTGATGCTTGTATATTTTTCTCCTCTTTTGCGTATCTTTGTAAAAAAGCAAAGCATGACCACGCAAGATATTAAAAAGAAAATCAATAAAGTAATTGATGAAGTGCCTGAAAGCTATCTTCCTGATATTCTTTCTTATCTGAATCAACTCAAGAAAAGTACACCTAAAAATATTGATACACTCCAAAATTTCAGAAAGATATTAAAAGAAGATCGCTCTCTTTTACAGAAGCTGGCTAAATGATTAATATCGAAATTGTTAAATATTTTCATTCTATCCTGATTGATGAATTCGGCGGTAGTACTGGCATAAGAGATCTAAATGCTCTAAATGCAGCTATCCAAAGACCATATTCTACATTTGATGGAAAAGATTTATACCCAACCATTTATGACAAAGCTGCTGCTTTGGTAGAAAGTCTAGTGAAAAATCATGCTTTTATTGATGGAAATAAACGGATTGGTTATGTCATGCTAAGATTCTTCTTAATGGAATCCGGATATGATTTAAGCGCCTCACAAACTGATAAATACAATTTTATTATAGAAATTTCTAAAGGAGGTCTGGACTTCGAGGGCATCAAAAAATGGATTGTCCAGAATGCACAGAAGATTTAAAAAGGCCCCCAACAGACGCGCATCGCCCAGGCCGGACAGGGAATTGACAAATTGTCAAAGACAAAGGAATAATGAGATAGATTATTTTGACAATTTCTTTTTGACAATTGACCTTTGACAATTATTCTCCCAGCCCAGGGCGCAGCGCTAGAGCGTTACACACCATGTGGTTATAAATCGAGCATATTTCGTGCAATGTTTCGTATCTTTGTATAAAATGTCATCATATGGATCTTCAAACTAGAAAATTGAACTTTATTCAGGAGTTCCTTCGGCTGAAAAACGAAAAGCTTATTAGCAAGTTGGAGAATCTCCTGAAATTGGAAAAAGCTAAATCCTACGAACAACATATATCTCCTATAAGCGAAGAGGAATTAAATAGAATTATTGATGAAGCTGAAAAGGATTCAAAAGAAGGAAGATTAATATCAGCAGTTGAGCTTAAAAAAGAAATTGATTCATGGAGCTAAGAGTCTTTTGGACTGATACGGCATTAAATCAGCTCAAAGATATTTTTTATTATTATAAAGTTAAGGCCAACCAAAAGGCTGCGAAAGATATTGTCAGTAAGTTAGTTAACCGAACCATTCAATTAGAGAAAAATCCCAGAAGTGGACAAAAAGAACCACTTTTAGCCGACCGAAATTTTGAATATCGATACCTTGTTGAAGGAAATTACAAGATCATTTATTGGATAGAAGGCAGTTATGTCAGGATAGCAACCATGTTTGATTCCAGGCAAAATCCAAAGAAATTAGCCAAGTTGAATCCACCCGGTGTGTAACATACGCGCATCGTCCAGCCCGGACAGGGAATTGACAAATTGTCAAAGACAAAGGAATAATGAGATAGATTTTTTTTGACAATTTCTTTTTGACAATTGACCTTTGACAATTATTCTCCCAGCCCAGGGCACTGCGCTGAGCGTTATGCCTCAAAAATTTTATTGGAATCTCCTCTATTTGTTGTACTTTTGAGTAAAGTTTAATCATGAAAATTTATAAAAATATCATCACAATTGATCCGAATATTAGGTTTGGTAAGCCTTGTATCAAGGGAACCCGAATCACTGTCTATGATGTATTGGGTTGGCTAGCCACGGGGATGACCAATGAACAGATCCTTTCTGATTATCCTGAATTAAAATTAGAGGATATCATAGCTTGTCTCGCTTATGCTGCTGAAAGAGAGCATAAACTTAAGATCGCATTATGAAAATCTTATTCGATCAGAATATTTCTTTTCGTGTAATCAAAGGAATTCAAGATTTATTTCCTTTAGCCAAACAAGTGCGGGAACTTGGATAGGAAAATCATTCGGATCGTAGAATATGGGAATATGCAAAGAAAGAAAGTTATGCAATAGTGACCTTTGATTCTGATTTTTATGATTTAAACCTCATACTTGGAACCTCTCCCAAAATTATTTGGCTTCGGATTGGTAATGCAACTTCAGAAGATATTATTCAATTATTCAGGCAAAATTTTGAGCTTATTAAAGAATTCCTGGTAAATCCTGATTTTAGCCAACTTGGATGCCTGGAAATTGGGAAAGAAATTTTCGAGGCATAACAGACGCGCATCGACCAGGCTGGACCCTTAAAACTTTATTCGATTAGGAGGACGATAGTTGATCCTTCGCTGCACTGGAGCATTAGCCCCATTGTACATCAACAACGCCTGTTATTTCAATAATCGCCAATGATTTATTTGCGGATATCCTAAAAGACTAATACTGTCAATATGTAAAGCGCAAGATTTTAATTTCTTGCTATACTAATATCGCACGTTAAGCATTTTTGGAAGATTAAATATTTGAAGCAACTGGCGAAAAAATTAAATAACTTTACTTGCTATTAGAAACTCGGTGAAATGAAAAAGGTAATGTTAATTTGGCTGGTTCTCATTTTAGGACTATCCTGTCGGGCATTGGCAAAAGCTGGGATTGCAGATGGCGGGCCCGAATTCGTTTTGACCGTAATTGGTTTCCTTCTTGTGGTTGCAGGATTTATAGAAGGAATCGACTACCTCGTAAAAAATGGTGAAGGTCTTTTTAAACGATTTCGGACATTTTTGAGAAAGAAGATGCTGACGCTCAGGAATTCTCATTGACCTTATTAATCCATTTGTTTCTAACCATTTATAAATGATGTTGTTTAAATGTAACATCATTATCTTGGCGTTATTTGCAATTGGGTTCTTTAGTTTCGATACAGGGTTTCTGAAGACCAAATTACATCAGGCCATAACATGCCATTACACACAATAAAACCAAGGTTCGAGTTCTTCGCAAAGGTTTGCCTGTTACTGTGTTTAGCGGCCGAGCGTTAGCGTTAATAATTTTTATGTATAGTTTATTTAAATACGTTCAGATCATTTTAATTATACTTCTCATCTCATCTTTTTGTCTGGGACAAGAAAGAACTCAATCCCCTTCTTTCAATAAAATAATTGATAATGAAACCGTTCCAGTTGCGGGTTATTGGTTAAGCAAGTAATATTATGACTGCATCATTGAATTTCGTTCACCAAGAAAAGCAAATGAAATTCAGGGATGTAACTTCATTGTTATTCCGAAAAGTTTATATGATACCGCTCTGTTAATCTATGATTTTCACGAAGAAAATTATTTTGCTACTCTTCAGAATTATGAAAAGTCCTTTGAACTGATTCGATCTAGAGAAGGAGATACAGCAAAAAAACATTACGAATTGATATAATTAACGAGTCGTTAATGATTTCCACATTTCTTTGCTTCTTTATGGCATTCATCATTTTCATCGGTACGAAAAATACAAAGAATGAAATGGCAAGAAGAAACAATGCTCAAGCACCGAAAATTAAAACATCCGGTTCAAAAATAAACCCGCATTCTGACCGTTTGTTCATAATTAAAATCTTTAAATATGAAACCAAACCAAAAGTTTATGCTGCTTACCGCTGTTTTGTTGGCGATGATGTTTGTATCTGCAACTGATTATCCGGATTTCAACAAAGATTTCAGAAAATTTGACCGTAACCTCTATGCTTCCCGGCACGAAGTAACGAATAAAGAATATCGGGAATTTCTACTGGCATTAAAGTCATCCTCACAGAAGGATCAATATCTGTCATGTCTTTACGACTCATCACAATGGGTCATCAAATTTCCATCTTCCTATAATGAGCCCATGAAAGATAATTACCATTCTCATTGCTGCTATGATCTCTACCCTGTTGTCAATATTACACCGGAGGCAGCCAAAGCCTATTGCGAATGGCTGACCCGGAGGTATGACGGTTCTTCAAGAAAAAAATTTAAAAAAGTGCTTTTCCGGCTTCCTTCTGAAGAGGAATGGATCAAACTGGCTGCACCGATGCCCGGGCAAGATTTACCGTGGAACGGCAATTTACCTTACATGGATAATAAAAATAAGACCATCCTGGCCAATATAAATAATAATAGCATGGCTTCCGGAAAGATGAAAACGGGTTGTAATGAGGGTTTATATACAATGATCACAGAACATTACAAACCGAATACTTTAGGTTTCTATGATGTCATTGGAAATGTATCAGAAATGACACTGGAGGGGAACCAAAAAGGAGGCAGCTGGGATAATGTTCTTGAGGAATGCAAGGTGGATAAAGTGCAGAAGTACAGTCTTCCTGATCCAAGGGTTGGATTCAGGGTAATCATGGAAATCATTGAGGAATAGAATGACGAACTATAAAAAATTCATATTTATCGGCCCTAAGATTTCATTCACCGGTATTTTCCCGTAATTCACCGTAAAAGTATTGGTGTTGAGATTCTGTGAAATTATTTTTGCCGGAAAATTATTAACCATGAGCGAAAAAATTATCATTATCGGAGGTGGAATAGCCGGCTTATCTGCAGGAATTTATTCCGCCATGAACGGATTTGAAACGGAAATCATTGAAATGCACACGGTGGCAGGCGGACAATGCACAGCCTGGGAGAGAAATAAATTCCGTTTTGATTATTGCCTCCACTGGCTGGTCGGGACAGACAAAGGTCCTTTTCATGATATATGGAAAGAGACCAATGTGTTAAATGATCAAACTGAAATCATTGATCATGAAATTCATTCACAAATTATTGATCAGGAGGGCAATGAATTTATCATTTATGCCAACATCGACCGGTGGGAAAAATATCTTCTTGACATTGCTCCCGAGGATGAAAAATCCATCCGGAAAATGTGCAGAGCCATGCGAAAAAGTGCAAGCCTGGAACCATTCACATCACACCCCGAACTCAGGAGTCCGTTGGAATACCTCAGGCTTCTTCCCAAAATGATCCCCCTGATGTACGTAATCCAGAAATATGGCCGGTTAACCTGCCGGGAATATTTTGAAAAACTGAATTTCAAAAGCCCGAAAATCAAATCGGCCCTCTATTCGATGTACGGTGACCGCAACTTCTCTTCTCTGGCTTATATCTTCATGCTGGGATGGTTTAACCAGAAAAATGCCGGATATATAAAAGGCGGTTCATACCCGTTGGCGCAACGAATGGTCGAAAAATACGCAAGTCTTGGCGGTAAGATTACCTATAAAAAGAAGGTTGAAAAGATCATTGTTGAGGACGACACAGTCAAAGGCGTTATTCTGACCGATGGAACAAAAATTCATGCTGATTACGTAATCAGTGCCGCCGATGGCTTTTCCACCATCTATAACATGCTGGGTGGAAAGTATATGACGAAAGAGATCGATCATGCTTACAGGAACTGGGAATTATTCGTTCCGCTGGTACAGGTATCATTCGGCTTGAACAAAGAACTCAAGAGCTCCTCCCCGATCATCCTCAATTTCACCAGGGATATGGCCATAGGCCGGACCAAACTGCCGTATGGTTACTCCCTTATGAATTACTCTTATGATGACACCATGGCACCTGCAGGAAAAACTACCATTGTGATGCGGTTTGAAAGCCCGTGGTCGTTATGGCAAAATCTTGACGGAGAAGAATATAAATTGGAAAAAGAACAAATCAAGAAGGATGCCAGTGCCTGCCTAGAAAGGATTTATCCCGGCTCATCGGAATTTATTGAGGTCATTGATGTGGCCACACCAAAAACCGATGTTCGTTATACCGGTGTAAAGGACGGAGCCTATGAAGGGTTCATGCCGACAAGGGAAAACATGATGAAAACCCTGAAAATGCATCTGCCCGGCCTCAGGAATTTTTACATGGCCGGCCAGTGGTTATTCCCGGGCGGCGGACTTCCACCATCGGCTCAATCCGGAAAATGGGCCGTACAGCTGATCTGTAAAGAGAAACGGCAAAAATTCACGGTCCTTCAATAAGGACTAAAGAATGAGAATAATGTCCGGGCTGATTAGCTCAAAGCCCATTAAATCTTTCTGATGGATTCCAGTCTTTTCAGTAATGGAGGATGTGAATAGTAAAAGAATACATACAGTGGATGTGGCCGCAAATTACTCAGATTATTGACTGAAAGCCTGATCAATGCCCTTGACAGGCTTTCCCCGCTAAAATTGACGGCGGCGAACCTGTCGGCAGCAAACTCATGCTTTCGGGAGACCATGTTCATGACAAGCCCCAATAAAACTGACAACGGGGTGTATAAAATTCCGAAAGCCACCACGCTCATGTGAAAGCTTGGTTCCGTTGCTCCAAGAGCCCCGGAAAGGTAAGGACTGTCGAGAAACCTGGAAAGTATAAACAGGACAAGTCCGGTTTGCAGAATGGATGTGATGGTGCCGATCAGGGTGTGTTTTTTCTTGTAATGACCAATTTCATGGGCCAAGACAGCCACAAGTTCATCAGTCGAATGCTCTTTGATGAGCGTATCATACAGGACTATTCTCTTTTTCCGGCCGAGTCCGGTAAAATATGCATTGGCCTTTGTCGATCTTTTTGACCCGTCGATGACAAAGATATTTTTCAGGTTAAAGCCTGTTTTCTTTGCAAAAGCCTCGATGGCACCGCGCAATTCACCGGGCTCAAGCGGTGTTTGCCGGTTGAAAAGCGGCACAATGATATTTGAATAGAATAACGTCATGAAAATCGTGAAAAAGCTGATGGCTCCCCATGCAATCAGCCAGAACCACGGCCCGGTCGCCTGGTAAATCCATACAATCAGTGAAAGAAGTCCTCCGCCGATGATCAATCCGAGCAGCCATCCTTTTAGTTTATCCAAAACAAATGTTTTCACGGTTGTTTTATTAAACCCAAATTTCTCTTCAATGACAAATGTCGAATAAACCGAAAAGGGAGTTCCCAGGATATCGGCAACAAAACCCAGTATTCCAAAGAACAGCAGGGCCATAAGAACAGGATGGGCCGTATGCTGCCTGATCAGGCCGTCGAGGAAAGCAAATCCGCCCAATACAAGCATCGCCATGACAAGTAAGAAGTTGAAGCATTCGATGATCTGCGAAAAATTATGATTGGCTTTAAGATATTTCTGGGATTTTGTATAGTTTTCCCGGCTGTAAATACCTTCGAGCTCACGAGGTAGCTCTTCGCTCCAATAAGTTTTATTCAGATAATCAAGGATCCTTTCCAATATAAAATCAAGGATAACGATGATCAGGATCGTAAAAAAAATGATTTTCTCCATGGCTAATTCAATCGGAAGTTAATATCCGCCAGCCCTTTTCCGCAGAAACCATTCCAGTGTCAGCAAGCCAAGTATAACCGCCAACAGCCAGCCTTTGTTCAGGAGGTCCTCGTACTTTTTACGGGTAAAGGTGACCGGGCGAATATCGTCCCTGGATTTAATATCTTCGATAAGATCATTATACTGGCCGGGAAAGAACATTTTCCCTCCGCTTCCTTCGGCAAGTTGGAAGAGCAGATGATGGTCAGCGACTGTATTCAGGGCTTCCAGGTCGATGGCAGAAACCGAAAACTGGCCGGAAGCCGTATAATTCGTGGCACCTGATTTAGCCTGTGCCTGGTAGGAATAATTACCGGGTGTAAAAGCCCCGGCATCCAGGTGGTAAGAATTTCCGGCCTTATTAAAAACAAAGGGGAACTGGCGACCATTTTCATCCGTTATCACCATATCCACTTCAGGTTCGACGGTAAGCTCGTAACTTTCATTATATACCTCTGCATCGAATGCTACAGTTTCAGTTTCCCTGAAGTTGGTCTGATGGTAGATCCTGAAATTCTTTTTCTGTTCCTTGAGGCTGAGGTATTGAATAATTTTATTGATCAATTCATTAAACGCCAGGTGGTCCTTTGTCCGGGCATAATTAAAAAGTCTCCATTTCCAGATCCCTTCACCGGTAATCACCCCTGATCTGCCGTCGAGTGTTTCATTAAAAAGGATCATAGGCCGGGATGTCTCAATGCTGCCTATTCGTTGTTTCAACAATATCCTGGAGGCGTTAGACACCTGGTAATCACCCAGCGGGCAAATCAGCGGGGGAAGGTCGGAAAGCCAGGAAAGGCTGTTTTCTGTCAGCGAAAAGGCTGTAAACCCCTGGCTGATAAAAGGCACCGCTTCATCAAATACAGGTTTTGGCGAAGTTGTAATTTTCAGGCTTTCATTCCACTGGTTAAAACGGACAAAATCAGTTTGTGTGCCCAGGATAAACAGGGCCGGGGCATGCTTTTCACGTATGGTGCGCAATAAATTGTCGGCTGGTTCAGTCCTTGACGGCAATTGATGCAGAATGACCATGCTGTATTCTTCCAGGTTACCGGTAAAATCTGCCAGCAACGTTTCATCGACCTCATAGTTCAAATTGGAAGTGATGGCCTGGTTGAGCGCTGAAATATCCGGATGCGGGGCCCCAGATATCAGGAGCACTTTGCTTTTTGCGTCCAGTACCTCCACAAATATTTCTTTCCTGTTATTGGTCTGGGAAAGTTCTCCTTCCACCGGATCCAGAACGATCCGGTACTTTTGCAGGCCGCGTTTCTTCGCTTCAAGGATAAATTGAAAACTCCGGTTAAAATCGTTTTTATCCACAGAGAAATCCTGTGATTGCAAAAGGTTTTCACCCTGGTATATCCTCACCCTGCTCTGGGTTCCGGCCGCCATATCAGCCTTCACAAATACTTCGAGAGGGAACCGGTTATTCAGAAAAACCATCCGATTAAAGTTAATCCTGGCCAGGACCAGATCCTTCCTGCTGCTCGTATCGCCCAGGGCTAAGGTATATAGAGGATGCGGCCAGTTTTTAACGGCATAGACCGGATTTGAGCCGGTATTATATATGCCGTCGGTAGCAAGGATAAGTGCGCCGACGTTCAGGTTGGTGTATAAATTGCCTAACTCGTCAATAGCGCCTGAAATATCCGTAACCGGATCCTTAAAATTAACTGCTGCCTCAAATCCATGCCCCTGTTCCAGTTGAACAAGTTTATTTCCAAAAACATAACGGCGAACATCAGCAATAGTAGAAAGTTGATCCACCATCCGGTCGGCTGCTGCCGGAAATATGCTTTTATAATTAACTGAATCTGAATTCAGAAGAAGAGACTGGGAGTTGTCGATAGCAAATATGATCACCGGTTTCTCTTTTTCCTTCGAGATCGAGCGGAAAAAAGGAGAGAGAAGCATGAACGAAATGAGGAAGACCGCAAAGAAACGGGCAATACCGAGGACAATTTTCAAGTAAAGCGGGAATTCATTCTTTTTTTCCCTGAAATAAAGTGCAATAGCATACACGCCTGCGAGCAGCAGGCAAAGGATAATAAGCCATGAAGGCTGTCCGGTGAACAGGTTAGGGATCAAATCAGGTATTCATTCCACCGCAGACGTTGATGACCTGGCCGGTGACATAATCAGACAGGTCGGAAGCAAGGAATAAGGCGATATGAGCAACATCCTTCGGCTTTCCTCCCCTTTTCAGCGGAATATCCTTGATCCAGGCTTCTCTCACATCCTGAGGCAGTTTGGCCGTCATTTCCGTTTCAATAAATCCAGGCGCGATAGCATTACAACGGATATTGCGCGAACCAAGTTCCTGGGCCATTGACTTTGTAAAACCGATCAGACCGGCTTTACTGGCTGAATAGTTCGACTGGCCGGCATTTCCGCTTACACCAACCACTGAGCTCATGTTGATGATGGATCCGAAACGCTGCTTGAGCATATGTTTTTGCACTGCCCGGGTCATGCAGAACACTGATTTCAGGTTCACTTTGATGACCAGGTCCCAGTCGGCTTCAGTCATGCGCATCAACAGGTTGTCACGGGTTATTCCGGCATTATTGACCAGGATATCGATCTTGCCGAAATCATTGACAATTTGGTCGACGATCACTTCGGCACCTGTGAAATCGCTGGCATCCGAAGCATAGCCGCGGGCTTTGCGCCCAAGGCCCTGGATTTCGGATTCAAGGCTTTCCATATTTTCATCGACACGAAGGTCGGTGAAGGCAATATCAGCGCCTTCAGCAGCAAACCGGAGAGCAATGGCCCGACCGATGCCACGGGCTGCACCGGTGATCAGCGCGGTTTTATTTTTTAACAGCATAGTCCTTTTTTTATCAAATTTAATAAAAAGAATCGAGGAATAAATTTACAGCCACTTGATCAGGTTTATATCCTGACGATGCGGTAACATGTTGTTCTTTGGATAAAGTCTGAATGCGTAATGATAAACGCCAATTTTCTCCATTGAAATCCTGCAGGTAAATTTTGCAATCCCTGGTGCCGATTCTATCAATTTCATCTCTTCTTTGTGAAGTATCTTTTTAACCGAATCCATTTCTTTCTGACCAAAAAGAATATCGATCCCAAGGTCTTCAGCCTTGATACCGTTCAGTTTGAGTTCAATTTCTGCGATAAAATCATCGCCGAGGCCCAGTACTTTGCGTGCCGGATCAGGGACGGCAATTCTCCTGACTTCAAGGTGTGACCAGCCATTTCGCATTTTCGTTTTCCAGGCTTCCATTTCACGGGCAACCTTGTAGTCGTCCTTCTTCACTAACCTGGAACGCTGGACCAGTTTATTGTAATACCTATTCTGATAATCCTCCAGCATCCTTTTCATTGTAAAATGAGGAGCAATATCAGCAATACAGTTTTTAATGAATGATACCCATTTTACAGGCACCCCATCTTTACGATCATAAAACATTGGCAGGATTTCTTCTTCAAGCAGGTCATAAATTGTTTCTGAATCAAGCTCATCCTGAAATTGCTGGTTGGTATATGTCCTGGCTTCACGAAGGGCCCAACCCGCGTTTGGTTTGTAGCCTTCTGCCCACCAGCCGTCGAGCACACTGAGGTTTAACACGCCGTTCATCACCGCTTTTTCGCCACTGGTCCCTGAAGCTTCAAGTGGCCGGGTGGGTGTATTCAACCAGATATCGACTCCGCGGACCAGTTTTTTCGCCAGTTCGATATCATAATTCTCGATAAAGAAAACTTTACCGATGAAGTTAGGGCTTTTTGAAATTTCGATGATCTTTTTAATGAGATCCTGGCCGGCTCCATCGGCAGGATGAGCCTTTCCGGCATAAATAATCTGGATCGGATATTTTGAATTATTAAAAATAGCCGCCAATCTTTCCAGGTTACTGAACAGCAAATGCGCTCTTTTATATGTAGCAAACCGCCTTGAAAAACAAATCGTCAGTGCATTTTCGTCAAGTGAATCAACGATTTTCAGTTTCATTTTTGGATTTTCCTGGCGCCGCGTCAATTCGTCGGTCAGTCTTTCCTTCAGGTAATCGATAAGTTCTTTTCGGTAGTGGTTCCTGAGTTTCCAGATTTCAGGATCAGGCACTTCCCTGATCTTTGCCCAAAATTCAGCATCAGATTGGTGATCAAGGTACTCCTCCCCGAAATGCTTCTTGTAAAGTTCGATCCAATGGCTGCCGGCCCACGTCGGATGATGCACCCCGTTGGTTACATAACCGATATGAAGTTCATCCGCATAATAGCCATCAAACAGCCCCTGGAACATTTCTCTTGACACACGCCCATGAATTTTACTGACGCCGTTGACTTCCTGTGAAAGCTTTACGGCCAGCACGCTCATGGAAAACTTTTCAGTAGGGTCATTTTCCCGGAATTTGCCCAGGTTCATAAACTCCTGCCAGGTAATGTTCAGCCGTTCCGGGTAATGTGAAATATACGTCCTGAGCAGGTTTTCGTCAAATGAGTCATGCCCGGCGGGAACAGGCGTATGCGTGGTGAACAGTGAGGATGCCCTGACGACTTCCAGCGCTTCGTGGAAGGATAATCCTTGCTCCTGGACCAGGATCCTGAGTCGTTCCAGGTTTAAAAAGGCAGCATGTCCTTCGTTGCAATGGTATACATCGGCATCTATGCCAAGTTCCTTCAGCACCCTGATCCCTCCTACGCCAAGCAGCAATTCCTGTTTGAACCTGTTTTCCCAGTCACCGCCGTAAAGCTGGTGGGTCACGCTCCGGTCGCTACCGGTATTTTCCGAAACGTCTGTATCAAGCAGGTAAAGCGGTATCCTTCCTACATCGGCTCTCCAGACCTGGGCAGTCAGTGTTCTGCCCGGCAGTGCTATCCTGACCTTCATCAGTTCGCCATTTCCATTGAACACCCTGAATAGCGGCAGGTGAGAAAATTTCTGCCGGTGGTATTCTGCAATCTGATCGCCAAAAAGTGAAATACGCTGCTGAAAATATCCGTACCGGTATAGTAATCCCACACCGACCATATTTTTATTGGAATCGCTGGCTTCTTTCAGATAATCACCCGCCAGTATACCCAGGCCTCCTGAATAGGTTTTAATGTTATCGTAAAGACCAAACTCCATGCTGAAGTAAGCGATTTTATCCTTGGGTTTGTTTTCAGCTTCTGCGATGTATTTTTGAAATTTCTCATAAACCGCGTCCACTTTCCGGATAAACCCGGTATCCTGCTCCAATGCTTTAAGCCGGTTCATGTTCATCAGTTCGGCCAGGATCCTTGGATTTCTGCCGGATTGGTGCCACAATTGCGGATCAATATGCTCGTAAAGTTGTTCAGCCTCATAGTTCCAGGTCCACCAAAGGTTCATATACATTTTGGCAAGCTTTTCGAGCTTTTTCGGAATGGATGGTTCAACGACCACACGGTTCCAGATGGGCTTTTGCTCGACCGGGATATCCTGCAGAAAATAGGATTCATGCTGACGTTTATCACGGAACAGTTCAAACCGTTCTTCCGATTTTTTGAGGGCCAGCGAATAAGCGTCCCGGTAATAGTGGATAAATTCGCTCCAGAGGGCTGTTTTTGCCAGCTCCAGTGCTTGCTGCTTCAACAATACCAGTTCCCGCTCATCTTTTTGGGTGAAATCTTCCATGAAACGGATCATCTCAGTGAGAACAACCTGGAAGTTGCCATCTTCACGATGCAGGACTTTAACGGCCTCCTGTTTTTTCCGGTAATGTGCTTTGATCCAAAGCCCGAACCCGGCCAGGCTGGTCGTTATTGTAGGTATGCCAAAAGCGGCACTTTCAAGGGGTGTATATCCCCAGGGTTCATAATAGGATGGAAAGACCGACAGATCAAATCCAGTCAGCAGGTCATAATAAGGAATATTAAAAATTCCATCATGACCATTCAGGTAGGCTGGTGTGAAAATAATTTTTACCCGGTCGCCGGCACCGTTATTTAAGCCTGCTTCCCTGATCCTGTTCAGCACGGGATCATATTCTTCATGATATATAAAATGGGTCAGATATTTTTGAGACGGAGACTCATGAATGGGGCTTACTTGTTTTGGTTCGACCAGGTCCCGGTTCGGGCCTGCGACGTTGGCAGGCACCATAATATAGGCTAAAATGGGCTTTCCGGGTATCTTATTCAATTGCCCAAGGCTGTCTATATAAAGGTCAATCCCTTTATTCCTGAATTCATACCTTCCGCTGTTCAGCATCAGGATGGAGTCATTGGAAACATGCTGGCCGGTAACAGCTTCAGCTACTTTTATCAGGGATTTCCGGGCATCAAGCCTTTTATGCTCCATTTCCTGTGGGCCAGGCACGATGCCTGGATCAAAGCCGTTCGGCGTTATCCGATCAGGTTCTTTCCCAAGCAATAAGCGGCACTCTTTGGCGGTCAGATCAGAAACTGTCGTAAAACAGTCAGCAATATTGGATGAGCACTGCTCCAGTGAATATTTGGATGTGATCTGGTAGGAATGCGCCAGTGCACCTGCGTCCAGCTTATCCATATTTGCATAGAGCAACTTCCCGTTACCTGAAATAGAGCGGCCCAGAATTGTTGCATGCGTAGTAAAGACCGTTCCGGTTTGCGGGACGTATTTTTCAAGATAGAGTATTCCGGCACCAGTCATCCATTCATGAAAATGAGCGATAATCCGCTCCCGAGACGTAAAATGGTAGTCGTAAAAATTTTCGATGACTTTTGCTGCTCCATAACCAAACATAACCGGTTCGATATAATCCCATCCGCCGGAAATTGAATCCAGTTGATAGGTTTCCCAGAATTCGGCCAGGATCTGGTCTTTCTTTGAGAAGAAAGTGGTAAAGTCGACCAGGATGGCAATAGGACGGCACGGAATGTTCCAATGGCCGATACGAATATTCAGGCCGTCATTCTGTGCTTTTTCCTTCCATGTCCGAAACAGGTTCGGGTCTTCTGAAAATTCCGGATTAGCCTGGGTTTCTTTCCATACATCCGGTCCGAGAACTATATAGTTTTCGCCATATTCACTGCACATGAAAGGCGCTTTTGTGCTGATTACCGTGTGAATCCCGCCGATTTTATTACAGACTTCCCAACTGACTTCAAAAACATAATCGGGCTTTAGTTTAGTGGATTTTTCCATGAATAGTTTTATAAAATGACGTGCAAAAATATTCTTTTATATCAGAATTAAGTCTTTAAAAAAGAATAAGGCAAAAACCGAATTAGTTTTATTTACATGAATGGCTGAAAATAAAATTAATCCCTGATAAAGAGATAGTAATAATTTCAATTCAGGACTTCGTTGTTTTCTTCGTCGGTTTTCCGGGTGTTTTCTTTACCGCTTTTTTCGTTTTTACAGGAGATACGGTGCCTGATTTAGCCGGTTTGACATTATTTTCCCAGACCGGTTCTTTTTTCACTTTAACCGGTAATGCCAAAATTGCTGAATCGCCGGGTTTTAAACCTTGTTCAAGGCGCAGGCGGAAATCGGAAATCACGTTCATGTAGTTGATATAGGCATCATAGGGTGAACCATAAGGATTGAAGTATTTATGGACATCCCCGTCTGAGAACCACTTGGTACACATATAATAAAAATGATCCGAAGCTTGCAGGAAGCACCAATCCTTATTAATTTCCGGGTTATCCGAATTTTTCACCAGGGCCTCAAGCTCATAAAGGTGGCTGAATGCATCATCCTGAAGATCATTCCCTAACCAAGCCGTCACATCCCTTTCTTCATCTGCCCACGACATGGGTTCAGGGACATGGATCGCCGACACTGGCTGAAGCTTTTCTTCCAGTTCAGAAGGTGTATTGAATGAAAAATCAGAATGAGAGAATATCCTGGCCGGCAATGCCTTCATAAAATCAAAAATCCCGGTTTCACGCCACTGGTGTTCGCCAAATGTTTCATAATCCATAAACAGGTTGACAACCTCATGTTTCGGATCAACGGCATTCAGCCAGTCAACAAATTTTTCCGCGGTCAATGGCCATTCCGACCAACCCCGTTCCGAAAAACGAAAAGCAATATCATCGGAAAGCTGGTAATTCCTGAGGAGTATTTTCAGTTTAGGATTGATGGCATTGCAGTACATGAAATTCGGGCTTTTCCAGCCAAGAACATGTTTCGCTCCTTCGGCAAGCTGAACCTTAAAACCCATTTCGGCCACGGTCTCCCCGATCTCATCCGAATAGATCAGCTCGGTATTCCTGAACGTGACCGGTTCCTGTCCGAAAGTTTTTTTGATCAGCTCACGATGTTTGTTGACCTGGCTGATGAACTCAGTTTTACTGATGAGGGAACTGAGCGAATGTGAATATGTTTCGGCCAGGAATTCCACATTACCCGTAGCGGCCAGTTTCTGGAAACTCTGCAATACATCGGGTGCATACATTTTTATCTGCTCCAGCGCCACTCCGGAAATGGAAAAGCTCACTTTAAAAGCAGGGCCGTACTCCCTGATCAGTTCAAGAAGCAGTTTGTTCATCTGGAGATAGGATTTGTCGGCGATCCTGCGTAAGATAAACTTGTTCTGGTAATCATCATAATAGTTATGAAAAGCGCCGATATCGAAAAACCGGTAGGTCCTCAGCCGCATGGGCTGGTGAATCTGGAAATAAAAACAAATTGAACGCATTTGGAGCTATTTTGAAAATTATCTTTTTATCATTTCTTCATAAACTTCTTTGACTTTCAGCCCGGCATGTTCCCATTTCAGGCTTTCAACCTCGTCTTTCCCGTACTTGTTGAACATTTTGTTCATGCCATTGTAATGGGTCACCGCGTAAATGGCGTCCGCCATACCGTTGACATCCCAGAAATCGACTTTCAGCGCATGTTTCAGCACTTCAGATACACCGGATTGCTTGGAAATGACCACCGGCACGTTCGACCTCATGGCTTCCAGCGGGACGATACCGAAAGGTTCGGATACCGAAGGCATGACAAAAACATCGGACATGGCCAGCATCCGGTCGACCGAGGTTCCCTTCAGAAAGCCAGTAAAGTGGAACTTGTGGCCCATACGAAGCTGCGCAACGCGCCTGATCATTTTTTCAAGCAGATCACCCGAGCCAGCCATGACAAACCTGACGTTGGGATCTCTTTCCAGGACAAGCCTTGCTGCTTCTATAAAGTAATCGGGTCCTTTCTGGAAGGTGATCCTGCCCAGGAAAGTCACCACTTTTTCAGGGACGTACTTGCTGGCATTGATCTCTTTAATTTCAGCCGGTTCAACGGCATTGTGCACCGTTACCACCTTTTCCTCCGGGATACCGTATTTTTCAATGATGATGTTCCGGGTGAAATTGCTGACAGCAATGATCTTATCCGCCTCTTCCATTCCTTTTTTCTCGATTTCATATACAGGAGGGTTAACGTTTTCACCTGAACGGTCATATTCGGTAGCATGGACATGGATAACCAGCGGTTTGCCGCTTACATATTTTGCGGCGATACCAGCCGGATAGGTCAGCCAGTCATGGGAATGGATCAGGTCGAAATCCTTGTTAGCGGCCATAGCTGAGGCAATCAGGGCGTACCTTGAAACTTCCTCCAGGAGATTTGTTCCATACCCGCCGGCAAAGTTGAACTTATCGGCAAAAACATGGCTTTCTTCGGAAATCTTATTCAGCTCTGCCTGTGAATGAATCCGCTCGAACTCTTCAGGGCTTACATAAGGAATGATATTGGATCCGATTTCCATATACTCGATCCGCTTCCAATATTCCTTATACATTGAATTCTTCATATTCACACTGATCTCACTGGCATTCACCAGCCTGACTGCTTCCTGGTTCTCATCGCCCCAGGCTTTTGGGACCACGAAGATCATTTCCACGCCGTGTTTGGCCAGGCCCTTGGTAAGGCCGAAACAGGCAGTGCCCAGTCCTCCCGAAATATGCGGTGGGAATTCCCACCCGAACATCAGTATTTTCATATTAGTGCATGTCCTCTATCATTTTCTTAATTCTCAGTAATTCCGCAATGCTCCATGCCTGGGAAACTGCTCCTCGTGCAGTGTGCGGCGGATCACCGTCGTAAATTTCAGATACCGTTCCTATGCCGTGTTCCATCAAGGTTGGTTCAAAGCCTTGGTACAATGACTTCACGAAAGGAATGCCGGATTTTCCATAAATTTTGAGGTAACCTTCCACAAAATGGCCAAGGAGCCATGGCCAGGCCGTTCCCTGGTGGTATGCTTCATCCCTGCTCTTTTGATCACCGAAACAGGATCCTTTGTAGAGCGGGTTTTTCGGTGCGAGCGATCTGATTCCCCTGGGGGTTAGCAACTCGCTTTGCACCACATCCAGCACTTTTCTTCGCTGTTCTTCATCCAGTGGTGAATAAGGAAGGGAGGTCGCCATGATCTGGTTAGGCCTGACGGACACATCCCTGAAATCCCCGTCGACATAATCAACCAGGTAAGATTTCTTCTCGTACCAGAATGTTTTTACAAATTCTGCGGGAATCATTTCAGCAACCGGTTTCCAATCTTTAACAAATTTCTTATCCCCATTGTTTTCAGCCAGTTCAATAGCAAAACAAACCGCATTATACCAGAGCGCATTGATCTCGACGGGCAGGCCATATCTTGGTGTGACCGGTTTTCCATTCACCACGGCATCCATCCAGGTCAGGGCCAGCCCATGCTGACCAGCCCAGATCAGCCCGTTATCGAGCATCCGGACATATCCCGGGGTTCCGGCGCGGTAGCCTTCAAGCACGTTGCGTATTTTACTGCCATAAGTTTTCCAGACCTCATCATACTTCTTATACTGGATAACATATTGTTGAAGTGCCCATATAAACCATAATGAAGCATCCGCCGAGTTATAAGCTTTTTTATTTTTAATGCCGAAATTAGGAAACAACGGGCCTTTCATATCCCTGACCATCGTATCGATAACAGCCCGGAAGGTCTTTTCATCGCCCTGGACCAGGGTCAGGCCCGGAAGTGCGATGAACGTATCCCTGCCCCAGCGTCCAAACCAGGGAAAACCTGCAATAATATCTGTCCGTTTGCCTTTTTTGACGATAAATTGCTGAGCTGAATTCACCAGGCAATTTTCATAGCTGTCGCGGAAGATCCTTTTGTTGATCTCACTTTCGAACGCACGCTTGATGGCAGCGGGCGACATTTCTTCAGTACCTGCCGAAAAGACAATACTCTCCCCTTTTTTGATCTCAACTTCAAAAAAACCGGGAACCAGAAGATCTTCCTGATACTCATATCCTCTTTCCATTTCCATCTGGTACTCGATATTGTAATTCCAGTCGGGGACATGGGTATATTCGGGTTGTTTGGAAAACTGCAGATATAGGTGTGAATACCCGGTATACAGCTTCATCCGGATACCGTTCGGCACCTTTTCATACTTTGTATTTGCGTTGATGTTAGCCTTGCTAAGCCGGTGTACATTACGAAATGCCAGGAATGGCCTGAATCTGAGTTTGGTCGGTGAATGGGCGTCTTCCAGGGTATAGCGGATCAGGTAACGGTCGGCATTGGTAGTAAAGACCATTTCGCGTTTCAGCACAACACCGCCGACATGATAAATATTGTAAGGAATAGGATCGGCAGAAAAGTAGTTAATGTACCGGTGTCCATGAGGGTAATAAACCCCTCCGGGATATTTATGAATTCCCAGGTTGAATTCTGATCCGTGCTGAATAACTGTTTCATCCAGCGTGGAGAGCAGGACATGGTTATCATCATCGAGTGCGGGCTGCGGAACTACGAGTAATCCATGGTATTTCCTGGTATGGCAGCCAACCACAGTGATACTGGCATAAGCCCCGGCACGATTTGAACGGATCAATTCCCTGCTCAGTGAAAATTCAAGGTTGACCAGTTGTTTCTTGTCAAATTTAATATAGCTCATATGGCCCTATAAATCAATATTTATTGTGTTGGAAACTAGGCAAAATCCGAACGGCAAAGGTAAGGAAATTTTGGGATATTTCATTTCTCATTGCGCAATAGCAATGACATTTAACAAGAATTATGAAATGAAATGAGAAATGTCAGGGGGAAATGATCCCGCGAGATGAATTCGCGGAGAGAGGGGGATTCGAACCCCCGGTCCGCCGATAGGCGGACAACGGTTTTCGAGACCGCCGCATTCGACCGCTCTGCCATCTCTCCAGAATGCGGAGAAA